>Ga0209200_1000013_pt1 | contig 281618 bp, 286 predicted proteins | sample AD_UKC033_MetaG_FD_184406 | JGI IMG/M metagenome (GOLD analysis project Ga0209200, IMG submission 184406) | Active sludge microbial communities of municipal wastewater-treating anaerobic digesters from USA - AD_UKC033_MetaG (SPAdes) (version 2) | ecosystem: Engineered > Bioreactor > Anaerobic...
TGGAGCGCGAGTTCACCCAGAAGCACTTGAGGATCTCCTTGCCGAACTCGCGCTCCATGCCCTCATCCAGCGACTTTTCCCACAGCGGGTTCAGGTACTGGTCAATGCGCCCGAAGGAAACGCCGGGACCGGGGTAGCATTCGTCGGACATGATGAGCATGTGCGTCAGCCACAACGACTGCACCGCCTCCCAGAAAGTGGCGGCGGGCTCCCAGGGCACGCGCGCCAGGTTGCGCGCCATCTGTTCCAGTTCCACTTTGCGCGCGGGATCGGGTTCGTCGAGCGCCATTTTCACCAGCAGGTCGTGATATTCCGCGGCCAGGTCGCGCGCCATGGTGGACGCGGTGAGCATCGCGCGCAGCTGCGCGCCTTTCCTGCCCTGCCGTTCTGCCGGAGAAAGGGCGTCGTAATGCTTTTGAATGTCCGCGTGGATGGCTTTCCAGCCGTGTTCGATGACGCGCGCGTAGCCCGGCACCAGGTGGCCGCTGGTGGCGCCGGTGTTGCCGTAGCCGTGGTTGTGGAACCACAGCATGGCGGCGCGGGCGCCGTTCTTACCGTAGATCATTTTATCGTAGGCTTTCGCCTCCTGCTTATTGAGACAATGCGAGACCATCACGTTGAAGCGCGCGCCGGCCAGCAGGTCGCCGGGCAGGATTTCGATTGGATGGTACTTAACCAGCACTTCCTTCATGAACCAGGCGCGGCGTTCCGGCAGGCTCCAGCGCCAGAAGTCCGGGTGCAGATCAACCGGTCTGGCGAGCTGCTTGAAGGAGGAGCGGAAAGTGGGGATGTAGAAATAGGTCTCGGGGACGATGTAAAAGGAAAGCTCGTTGTATTGAAAGTCCCACGGCGTGCCGGTGGTGTACGAAATGTACTCGTTGTTCCACTTGCGGTTGACGCCCTGGAAGTAATAATCGCGCAGCCAGCGCACGCGCGGAGAGAGGTTCTTTGGCGCTTTGATCTCGAATTTGGCTTTTTCGGCGGTCAGGGTGGTCATGGGGTTTTCCTCCTGGCTGGATGCAAGGGATTTTTTGTGATGGTGATTGAGTTGGTGTTACTCTATTATAGCGCCGGAAATTTAACCGGTTGTAAGGTGGGTTGAAAATCCACCAGAAAGAGTTCTCTCGCTCCCACACCAGTTTTTTGCAACCTGCCCGTTTCACCACCAACCCAATCGGGAATAAACCCATGAAAAGGTTGTTATAAACCTTTTCATGGGTCAGCCCGTAGACCGTAGCATCTGTTGATAAGCCAGACCCAGTGAAGAAATAAATTCCGCCCTCTACTCTTGATCTGCGGTAATCAGGCATGAAAAAATTGTTCTAAAAATTAACATAATGGTGGGAGTTTGATATGCTCGATGGAAGCGAAGCGTACAACCCACCCTGGGCCAGTATCGCCTGCGCTCTCGGGTACAATACATTAAAACCATAAACAGGAGTAAATTATGAAAACCATCGGCCTCATCGGCGGCATGAGCTGGGAATCGACCCTCGAGTATTACCGCATCCTAAACCAGACGGTAAAAGAGAGGCTCGGCGGGCTGCATTCGGCCAAATGCATCCTGTACTCGGTGGAATTTGCCGAGATCGAGGTGTTGCAGCGCGAAGGCAGGTGGCAGGAGGCGGCGCAGTGCATGTTGGAGGCGGGGCGTGCGCTCGAGGCCGCTGGGGCGGATTTCATTGTGCTGTGCACCAACACCATGCATAAACTGGTGCCTGAAATCGAAGCCGGAATCAACATACCGCTGCTGCACATCGCTGACGCCACCGCTGAAGCCGTCAAGGCCGCGGGCATCACGCGGGTGGGGTTGCTGGGAACGCGCTTCACCATGGAGCAGGATTTTTATAAAGAACGGCTGAGCGGAAAGCACGAGCTGGAGGTGCTCATCCCCGATGCGGCTGACCGTGAGATCGTGCATAATGTCATCTACAACGAACTCTGCCTGGGCGTAGTGAAGCAGGAATCCAGGGACCAGTTCAGCCGGATCATCGACAGGCTGGCAGCCGCCGGGGCGCAGGGAGTGATCCTGGGCTGCACCGAGATCGAGAGCCTGGTACGACCGCAGGACAGCGTGCTGCCGGTCTTCGCGACCACGAAGATCCACGCTGAGGCGGCGGTGGAATATGCTTTAGTTTGAATCAAATGCTTATTGTATTTTAAATATATATTTCTATAATGAGATGTAGAAATGATTTGGTTTATCCAGCCAAGTATTTCCGCCGAATTCATGCGCAATTTGGGAGGAAAAATGACCACCAATTTTTTTGACAATATTCAAAAGTGGCAAATTGAGCGCAATGGTACACAAGGATTGCTTCCAGCTTTTTATTTCGACAATCTCTTTCTAACAGGTGTTTATTCTGCCTCTACAAAGAGGGTAAGGGAGTTGATTCCCCATACCGACCTTCACCCGGTTGAACTCTGGCCTGGGCGATGCCTGGTTGCTTTTACTGCTTTTGAGTATCGCAAACCTGAGATCGAACCATATAATGAATTTAGTATTTCATTTATTGTTAGCTACAAGAAAATCCCGATTCCAATCATTTCAGCGATAAAAGCATTTTCATCATCCGTTTTGGCAGTTTATGTCTGGCAACTTCCTGTGACTACAGAGGCTGCCCGCACCGGGGGTGTAGACTTTTATAATTACCCGAAGTTCCTCTCCGATATTCGATTTATCAAGACAAAAGATACTGTGACCTGTATCCTAAAGGATTCAAATACGGAAATTCTGAGGATGATTGGTAAGATTATTCCAACAAAGGAAGTATCTCCCATCCGGTATGTGTCGTACACCGTAATGCAAAATAACCTTTTAGCGATCAACACACTGGTCAACCCTCTTGAATTTGGTGTTTCGAATCACAACGATGATGTGGTCATTCAGATTGAAAATGAACATCCGCTTGGTCAGGAGATTAACAAACTAGGGCTTGGAAAACACCCTTTGTCATACCAATTCAGTCCTCGCAATGAATCGATCCTATTTCCTGCCCGAAACGTTAGAGATTTGTAAAGACCGAAAACAGAAAAAGATGAATGACCCTCGCTGCAAGGCGAGGGCCTGAGACTTCTTTCAGTAGTGGGTTGGTTGAAAACCCACCAAAAATCTGTATTGACATCGCACCGTATTTTTGTATTAATCTATAATATTTAATAATTGAGATATCGATAGAGGGTTAAGCCATGCTTAATGTATTCAGCTATCTGATCGTTTGCCTGCTTCTCATGGGATGTGCGTCTAAAACCAACGCACCCGCACATTCACTTTCGAGCGATCCACTTGCCTCGCCCATAAGTACCGCGACACCTACGCCTTCACCATCCATGACCTCTGCCCTTCAAGAAACACCTCATAATGAAAATGAATCTTTGTCAGTAAATTCTAGCACCATAGCCCCTATGATCACAACATCACCCCAACCAGTAAAAAAAGAGATAAGAATTATTGTTTTCCATGATTTCAATGCAAACGAGATTTTTGATGACGAATTTGAATATTTGGTTATAGGAGCTGAAATTAAGGCAGACAACTATTCATGCATTACTGATTATGAGGGTAATTGTCTCCTTGGTTATTACAATGAATTACCAGTAATAAAAATAAATATACTGAACGAGAAATTTGCGAATTTGAGATACGTTTTTTATGAAAATCAGATAATTAAGACAGGACACAAATTTAAAATTATTGACACCGGGAAGCCACAAATTTCTATTGGCTTAGGCGAGGGACCTTTCGCCATCCCCCTTAAGGAAAATTCAATTGGACATTATTTTGATGGAAAAGGTAATTATGGTAGAGAAAGGCCTGACGGAACACATCATTATGCTATTGATATTCGAATTGCCGGTGAAGGCCCACAACCCGTTTTTGCTGTAGCAGAAGGGGATATTGGCGATGAAAGTTTTGGAGATTGTAACAATGTTGTCATCTACGTAAGAGATGAAATTGGTGAGTACAATATAAATACTGGACATTTAACCGAGATAATAGTTAAGCCTGGTCAACATGTGCATAAAGGAACAATTATTGGCTATATAGATCCAGCAATATATGAAAATAATATCAATGGGACAAATGAAAAGGGGGAACTCAATTATATTGGTCCCAACATTGCAGCGTGTACCAACAATCCGCACCTGCATATGGGAGTATACGGTCCTGGAGGTAACGAAGGAGAAGGGGGATGGGGATGGTTAAATGTTCTTGAGTTATTTGCCAAATCGAATGAGTTCTACGCTATGGAAGAATAGTCTGTAGGTCGGGTTGAAAATCCACCAAAAAGAACTCTTTCACTCCCACACCAGCTTTTGCAGCCTACCCTCATCACCGCCAACCCAATCGGGGTCATAAACCCCCACTTTCACGTCCTGGCGAAACTTGAATATGGCCAATCCACGGCTAGTATCCTAATACCATGTTTGATCCAAAAACAACCCATGAAAAGGTTGTTCTTGACCTTTTCATGGGTAAACCCACCCTGCCAGAATCAACCCCTCTCCAGTGTTTGGGAGAGGGGTAAAGGGGTGATGGAAAAAGTAGGGACGTTTCATCCCGCTCATGCAAATAATTCGGGGACGATGTGAATCGCCCCTACTACGTAATGGATTCGATCAATATGTAAGGTTCTTGGCGTCTGCCTTCACGCGCTTCTTGAACACCACATACGTCCACACCTGGTAGGCCAGCACCACCGGCACCATGATGGCGGCGATGATGGAGATCACCTTCAACGTGTAGGGCGCGGAGGAGGCGTTATAAATGGTCAGGCTGTTGGCCGCGTCCGTGCTCGAAACCATCACATTGGGGAAAAGTGCGGCGAACAGCGCGGCAACCGTCAGCACCACGGCCAGGCTGGAGCAGATGAACGCCCAGCCCTCCTTCTTTTTACCCATCATCACGCGTGAGACGACCAGCGCGGCTGCGGCCAGCACCGGCAGGATGGCACTGAGTACGCCTTTGGCTGAGAACGCGGAGGGCGTGAACAGAAGCGCGGCGAACAACCCCAGTGCGAACAGCAGCGCAGCGGGGAAGTACGTGCGGGCGGCGTTGTGCGAGCGCTCGCGCAGCCCCTCGCTGAGCTTAAGGCTGAGGAAGTTGGCACCGTGAAATAGGAAGAGCATCACCACCGCCAGCCCGCCCAGCAGGCTGATGGGGTTGAGCAGGGTGAAGAACCCGCCAGTGTACTGCATATCGCCGTCAATGGGTACGCCACGCACCAGGTTGGTGAAGACCACGCCCAGCAGGAATGCGGCAAAAAAGCTGGAGATGGCGATGGCCCAGTCCCAACCGTAGCGCCAGCGCGGAGCGGACAGCTTGCTGCGGAATTCAAACCCTACACCGCGTACGATGAGGGCGAATAATAACAGGAAGAACCCGAGGTAAAAACCGCTGAACAGCGTGGCGTACCACTGCGGAAAAGCCGCGAAAGTGGCGCCGCCGGCTACGATCAACCACACCTCGTTGCCGTCCCAGTGCGGGCCGATGGTGTTGATAATGGCGCGGCGTTCCACGTCCTTGCGCCCCAGCGAGGGCAGCAGCATGCCCACCCCGAAATCAAACCCTTCGAGGAAAAAGAAACCGGCGTACAGGATGGCGACCAGGATAAACCACAGGATGTTGAGGTCCATCATTTTCCTCCTTTTTTCTTTGTTTCGACTTCACCCGTGATGGGAACGGAATCCATGTCGCCGGCGCTCAAACCCTTTTTCGCGAACTTCACCAGCAGGTAAAGGTCGATCACCATCAGCGCGGCGTAGATCAGCACAAAGCCGATCAGGCTGATGAGCACTGTGGCAGGGGTCAGGTTGGGGCTGACGGCGTCTTTGGTCTGCATCAACCCGTGCACCACCCAGGGCTGCCTGCCGGTTTCCGTCAGCAGCCAGCCGGTGGTGTTGGCGACGTAAGGCAGGAAGATGATCCACACCAGCCAGCCGGAACGCCTGATCCACTTCTCCGGGTACTTCTTCCAGGCGATGATCAGCGCGCCAAGGCTGAGCAGCACCATCAGCAACCCCGCCCCCACCATCGCCCTGAAGGTCCAGAAAGCGATGGGGATGTTCGGGATGTAATTCCCGGGTCCGTATAGCTGCTCGTATTGCGCCTGCACCTGGTTCAGACCCTCCACCTCGCCTTCCCACTTGAAGAAGTACAGGAAGCTGAGCGCTTTGGGAATGGTGATCGACCAGGTGGTCTTGCGCCCCTCCTGGTCAATGCCGGCGATCAGGTGAAAGTCCGCCGGGTCAGCCGTTTCGTAATGAGCCTCAGAGGCGGCCGCGGCCATGGGCTGCACCTCGCGCAGGTAAACCCCTTGCGCGTGCCCGGCCCCGCCCACCGCCACTGCTGAGATCAACCCGATGACGGCGGATAGAACGAAAGATTTCCGAAAGGCTTCTTCATCCTGTTTCTTCACAAGATGGTAGATGCTGAACCCGAGCATAAAGAAAGCCGCTGTCACCAGTCCGGCGAAGAAAGTATGCAGGAACAGGTAAAGCGCGCGCGTGTTGCCCAGCAGCGCGCCGAAATTGGTCATCTGCGCGCGTCCGTTGACGATCTCGTAACCAACCGGGTGCTGCATGAAGCCGTTGGCCGCCAGGATCCAGAAAGCGCTCAGGTTGCCGCCAATGGCCACGATCCACATCACCGCGGCGTGCAGTTTCTTCGAGATGCGTTCCCAGCCGAAGATCCACACGCCTAAGAATGTGGATTCAAGGAAGAAAGCCAGCAGCCCTTCCACCGCCAGCGGAGCGCCGAAAACATCTCCCACGAAACGGGAGTATTCCGACCAGTTCATACCGAACTGGAACTCCATCACGATGCCGGTGACCACGCCCATGGCGTAGTTGATAAGGAAAAGCTTGCCCCAGAACTTGGTCAGGCGTTTGTACATCGGGTTGCCGCTTCTCACGTACATGGTTTCGAGGATGGCGACGAACCAGGCCAGACCGAGCGTGAGCGGTACAAAAAAGAAGTGATAGATGGTGGTGAGAGCGAACTGCCAGCGGGAAAGAACAACAATGTCCATAAGAGGCTCCTTTTAGGAGAGGTGCGGCGCGTTAAAGCGCCGGCCAGAAACCGGGTGTGAATAAGCGCAGCAACGTGTCGATGAGGATGGCAAGCAGCAGCAGGTTGCTGAACAGGCGGTTATGGTAGAAGGTGAAACCCGCGAACCAGGTCGGCCAGTACTGCCATTCCTTGGGCGGTTCCTCGGGGCGCGGCTTGGTGTGCACACCGATGGCATAAAGCAGGCGCTTGCCGGCGAAGAACACGATGAGCAGGATGGGAGTGAAGTAATGGCTGATGAAGACCAGGTAGAGGATGAGGAGGTAAATGAGCGCGAGAACGATCATATTGATAACGCGCGCGGCTTTCTCTCCGACGACCACCGGCAGTGTGCCGACTTTCTTTTTCCTGTCTTCAGGCGCTTTATCGATGTGCTTGCCCAGGTTGATGCTCACCACGCTCAATCCCCAGGGAACCGCTGCCAGCGCTACCGGCCAGACGTGTTCGGTCGCGCCTTTTGCCAGCACCAGGAATACGGCTGCCACCATCACCGGTCCCCAGATGAGGAATATGGAGATCTCACCCAGGGCGATGTGTTTGAGCGGCCAGGTGTAAAGCAGCAGCACCAGCGCGCCAACCGCAAACAGGATGATGATGTTGAGTGAGAAGTTGGTGTAGAACAGGGCGAAGATTCCCGTCAGGATGGCGAGGGACCCGCTGATGGCGAACCAGCGGAACTGCTGGTCTTTGGTCCAGAACTTCTGGATAAGCGGATGAACGCCGTACTGGGTGCGGAAGTAGTAATCAGTGTCAACGCCGCGCGAGAAATCAGTGTAATCGTTGAGAAAGTTGTTGGTGCCGTGGGCGATGAACAGGCCGATGGTGATGATCACCCAGGCTAAAATGGACATTCCCCAGTTGCCGGTGAAGTAGCCGTGCCTGAGCGCCAGCAGTCCGCCGATGGCGCAGGAGTACAATGTGACAATGGTCACCGCGGAGCGGGTGGCAATGAGCCATTTAGAGATCGCGTCCAGCCCGTCCCATTCCTCCTTGCTGTCCATCTTTACAAGGGTGGAAAGGGCTTTCTTCCACATGGAGAAATTGACCTTCATTCTTACCCCTCCTTCTGTCACTGCCGAACATGCGTGTTTTGGGATCGTGTAACCTGATTATATCCAAAATTATCCTGCGTGCTTTACGCAGAAGGGCCGGGATTCAATCCCGCTCAACGGGAAGGGTGACGGGAGTTTGTGCCTTTATGGATTGCGGGATGACAATGCGGCGGGCGACGAAGAAGTTGATCACGGCGATGAGCATGCCCAGCAGGAACACGTACTGGAACCCGAAGTTGTTCCAGATGACGCCGCCCAGCAGTGCCACGCTGATGGAGAACACGTGGTCAATGCTGATCGAAGCTGAAAGCGCCGGTTGGATATCCGCCGGGTCAAGGGCGATCTTTTTCATATAAGTAGAGCGCGCCATGCTGACGGAGAAGAGCATCTGGTCAAGCAGGTAGCAGACGCATACCACAATGAAGGCGGTGTTTTCAGGAAGCACTGACCGGGAGAATCCGTACCCCAGGCAGACGAAGATCAACGCCACCGCTTCGGCGCTTAATATCATACGTTCACCATAGCGGTCGATCGCCTTGCCGAGGAAGGGTTGAAAGAGGATGCCGATGACGCCGCCAATGGTCACCAGGGTGGCGATGGTCTGGGTGGGCTTGTTAAAAATTGTAACGATCACCCACGGGGCAAATGTGATAAAGATCTGTTTGCGTGACCCCGCCAAGACGGCGAGGGCATAAACCAGGGTGTACTCTTTGCGTAATTTTAAAAAAGTACGCGGGGGGGCGGATTTTTCAGGTTTCATCAGGAACATCAGCACGGCTGCCGCGGTGAAAACCAGGGCCGCGATGGTGAAACTGTGCTGGTAGGTGAACCCGAGGAATTTAAAACCGATGAAAACGAGAAAACTGCCCGCGATCGTTGCCAGGTTGCGGATGGCGTTCAGCTGCCCCAGGCGGCGGCCGGTCCTGCCATCTGCGGCCAGTTCCATACCGATGGTCGTGGCAACCGGCATGAAGAGGTGGTTGCCGTTGCTGTAGATGAACAGGAAGATCACCATCAAACCGTAGCTTGAGGAGGAAAAACCGATGAGAAAGATGCCCAGCGCAGCCAGCAGCATGGCAAAGGCGCCCAGGCGGCGGCTGCCCAGGAACCACAGCGCCGCGGAGACAAACAGCACAATGACACCTGGGAACTCGCGAGGAAACTCCAGGAAGGAGCGTTGGAACCCGTTAAGTGAAAAAGTGTCGTTGAGGAAGTTGTTCAGCGTTGAATCGACCAGGCTGGCGGCCATGCCCACGGCGAAAGACGCCGTGATGAACAAGGCAAGTTCGCGTGAAATATTGCTGATGCGTGAGTGCAGTGTCGCGGGCTTCAACGCTTTTCGAACCTATTTGCGGTCGCTCGCAATGAGAATTTTCAAAGCCTCGATTGCCACCTTGATCACCCGGTCAGCGTCGAATTCAGCCATGTGTTTGGAGGCATCTTCCTCGTCCACTTCGGCCAGGTCAGATTCATTGATCACCAGCATTACACCGCCGGCGCGTTTGCGGTAAATTGAAGAGAGAATAAAGAGCGCCGAAGATTCCATTTCAGAGCAGGCGGCGCCGCCGGCGATATAGGCGTTCCAGCGTTCCGCCAGGCGGGTGGGCATGGGCATGCGCGTGCGTTCCACCTCGCCATAAAAGGAGTCTTTGGATTGCGCGACGCCTGTGTGCGACCTGAACCCGAGACGCCGCGCGCCTTCGCGCAGCGCGTTGATAACTGCAATATCCGCCACAGCCGGGAATTCGATGGGCAGGTAGTAGGGAGTGGTGCCTTCATCGCGGATGGCGGCGCTTACCACCACAACATCACCCGTATGGATGTACGGCTGCATCGAGCCTGAGGAACCCACCCGGATGAGCGTATCTGCGCCGTTCTCCACCAGTTCCTCCACGGCGATGGCAGCGGATGGACAACCGATGCCTGTGGAAACCACCGAGACCTTCTCGCCCAGCAAAGAACCCGTCCAGGTGACGTATTCGCGGTTTTGCGCCACGAAGTAGGGATTGTCGAAATAGCGGGCGATCTTTTCGCAGCGCGCCGGGTCTCCGGGCAGCAGCACATAGCGCCCGATATCACCCTCCTTAATATGCAGATGAAACGCCAGACCTTCTTCGTTTTTCATGATGACCTCGTCCGATTTTGCTGAAGTTGAATTATAGCAGGATTATGCCGCGGGTAAAACAGCAGCATTAACCTCTCGAGGGTGGATATTAATCGAGTCAGGAACAAAACTGTTTGGGATTTCTTAAATGGTCTTAATCCCGTATGTATCCGCCAGCACCTGCTCCAGGCTGGGTTGGATGCTCAGCAGATCAGTGATGTGAAAGCGGCAGGCGGCCTTGATCAATTTATCGGGTTCTCCCTGCAGCACACAACGCAGTTTATTGCCCTCGATGGTGAGATTACGGATATTGGGTATTTCGGCAAAACCATCCTTCGTGACAGCGTCGGCGAAGCGCATTTCGATCACTCTTATCGCCCGGGAGCGCAGCTGGATGCCGCGTTCCACCGCAACCAGCTTGCCGCGATGGATGATGGCAACCCGGTCGCAGATGCGCTCCATCTCGGCCATCGACCGCGAAGTAATAAAGACGGTGCGGCCGTCTTCACGTGCTTCGGCGATCAAGCGATAGAAAACATCCTGGATGGCGGGCTTGAGTTCATACGTGGGTTCATCCAGTATCAATAGCTCCGGCCTCGGAATGAATGCCTGGAGCAGGTCAAAAACCTGGCGGTCGTGGGTAGAAAGCGTGGCAGCCGGTTGGGTCAGGTCAAGGTCCAGCTGATCTGTCAGTTTCTGAATATCCGTCCACAGCATGCCGCCGGGCTGATGCCCCTGGGAACGCAGCAGTTCTGCGACCGTCAGGCGGCTGGGGGTGGGATAGTTGCCGGGGAAGAAGCCGGTGCGCTCACGGATCTGGCGGCTTTCGCGCTGACTGTCGAGGCCGAACACCATCAGGTTGCCGCTGTTGGGTCTGAAGTACCCGGCGAGCAGGCTGACCAGGGTGCTTTTACCGGCGTGGTCATTCCCAAGCAGGCCGAAGATCTCGCCCGGTTCCACTTCGAACGAAATGTTCTCAATACCCGGTCGGTGGCTGTATTTTTTTGTTACCTTTTCTGCTTTGATGACAAAATAACGCATACCGGCCTCCATTAGTAAGGTGGGATAACCGCGAACGCGGTCTGCCACAGCATGACTTGTGATCGTAAAGCCGGATAAGAAAACCGGCTGGTAGCGGAAGCACCAGCCGGCAGCGTTAGCGTGCCTTATGGATCAGGGATTACTGATCAGGCGGGTACTTCCTTTTCACACCCTGACCCCTGCGGTCGCTCAGGTGCATTATTCTTTTCAACGTACGTGGACAGCCCTAAGATTCCCCTGGGACTAAGGGGAGGCACATCCTTGGTACTGCCCGTTTCTTCCGATTGCATCAGGAACCCTTTCTGCTTGGTAATTGGTTGCAATACAAGCGCGGTTTCTACAGGTTCATTTTAGTATCTCAAAACACTAAAGTCAATAGGAGTTAAGTAAATTAACGGTATGGATTTCTTACCAATTCATAATCAACGCCGGCAGGGTCGCTCTTTTTTTCCTCGAACCCGTTCTTTACCAGCACCTTGCGCGAAGCGAGATTTCCCTGTATTACACCGGTGGCGGTGATCTTTTTACATTTAGGGTGATTGAATGCCCAGGTGATCATAGCGCTAACCGCTTCGGTCATGTAACCGCGGTTTTGGAAGATGCTGTTGATTCCATACCCGATCTCCACAGCACCGGTTTTATCAGGGGTGCCTTTGAATCCGACGAGACCCGCGCCAATGCCCTCTTTTTTTATCACGATCAACCAGTAGGTAAACCAGGTGTGTACTAAAGCTGATGCCTTGTGCATTTTTGCGATCTTCATTCGCACAGCGCGTTCAGCGTCTTCGCTGAACAGGTCAGAGACCAGGGGCAGGTCCAGGTCGGCGGATAGCTGCTTGATGGATACCAATCCGGTTTCAAGCTGCTGCAGCGTCAGGGGGATCAATTCCAGGCGTTCGGTTTGGATCATTGCTGCTCCTTTTGTCATTATCAGTCTACAGAGATTGAGGAGCAAAGTCAATAATATTGGTTGTTGATATAATCCTCTCATCCTCGCGAAAGAAGGGAAAACTGACATGACTGCGACCGTCTATTATGGATCACCCCGCCAGGCGCGGCTCGAAGCCAACGAATCACTGCCGGCAAAACTTGACCTAATCCTCGAAAGATTGCACCTGCGCGACCGGGTGAAGGATGAACTGGTCTGCCTGAAACTGCACGTGGGCAACAATATCGGTTACTCCACCATCCACCCGATCTTCGTGCGGAAAGTGGTGAAAGCCATCAAGGACGGTGGAGGAGAACCCTTCATCGTGGATGTGGATTGGGATGTGGAAGGCTGCGAGTCGCGCGGGTATACCAACGAGGTGCTGGGTTGCCCGGTGTACCCCAGCGCCGGCCTGCATGAGCGATATTATTACAGCCACGAATGGGAATACAAGAACATGAAGACCTGGAAGGTCGCGGGCATGGTTGAGGACGCCGGTTTCCTGGTCAACTTCGCCCATGTCAAGGGGCACCCCTCTTGCGGGTTCGGGGCGGCTTTCAAGAACATCGCGCTGGGCTGCATGGTCGGCGAGACCCGCGGGCAGATTCACGATACCAATCACTATGACCGTTACTGGTTCAAGGAAAAATGCCGTGACCGGGTAGTGATGCAGCAGATCGTTGACTCCTGCCCCTTTGGTGCGGTCGTTTTTGATAAGAAAGACCCTGAAGAACTGCACCTGCATTTTGAACCCTGCAACCAGTGCATGCGCTGCCAGCAGGCAGCCCCGCCGGGAAGCCTGCTCATCCAGCCGGCCAACTTCCATGCGTTCATGGAAGCGGTCGCCATCTCCACCGCCATCACCCTATCCACATTTGAGAAAGGTAAGACCACGCACCTGGCGCTGGCCACGCATATGACCCCCATGTGCGACTGTTTTGGCTTTACCACCATGCCCATCATGCAGGACGCCGGCATATTTGGTTCGGATGACATCGTCGCGCTGGATAAAGCGGTGCTGGATGTGACCGCGAAGCTGCCGTTGATCGAAGAAAACATACCAACGAGCCTCGAGGTGCAAAAGCACGACGGGCATCCCTTCGCGCAGCTGCACGGCAGGTTTAAGGATCCTTACGTGACAGTGCGTTACGCTGAAAAACTCGGGCTTGGCAGCCAGGAGTATGACCTGGTGGATGTGCTACCGGTGGATGACCTCAGCCCCAGGACAAAAGGTTTTTACATCTCCGCGCAGTAAGGGTGTGAAATGTTCTGAAGCCGGGGCGGGTACAACGCCCCGGCTTTTTTTTATGTCATGGATTCAGTTTGCATGTCCACCTGAAGCGCATTCAATAATTTTAACAACACTTCCCGGCGCTGTTTAAGCATATTCTTGTAATTGTAATTATCGGTGTCCGCGATTTCTTGGCGGAGGTCTGATATACAGGTATCCAGTAATTGAAGCAGGATCGTTCTTTCTTCTTCATTGACTTGAAGATACACCATGGATCCTCCTTTCATAAAAAAAGCTGTCCAATATTGGACAGCCCGGTAATGAACTGGCGTGATGTGAGATCTGAGAGCTATCAGTGAAGGATTCTTCTACTTTCAGTATAGGAAGATGAACAGCTTAAGTCAATAGTCTGGCGGGTATTAGAGAGTCATTTCATAAACGCGATAGCGCCGCAGGGGTTTTGCTCCCAGCTTTGAGATGGCGTTGTTCATGCGGTCGTTGTCTTCCAGTACGTAATTGATCTCCAGCCGCAGTTTTTTGGAGTAGATGGCTTCATAGGTGGCGCGGTAAAGCAGGGTGTCAATGGCTTTGCCCTGCCATTCAGGGATCACCCCCAGCGCCCACATACGGTACCGGTTCAGACGCGGCAGCATGAAGAGCATTTTAAAGATCCCGAAGGGCAGCAGGCGCCCGTTGAGCCCCTTGAGCACCCGGTTGATATCCGGCAGGCTCATGGCAAAGCCGATCGGCGCATTACGCTCGTCTTCAGCGATGAGGATCGCATCGGGGTTGACGATCTGCTTCATGTCCCGCGCCATCGCCCGCGCCTCCTCCTCGGTGACCGGGTAAAACCCCCAGTTGTCGCAGATCGACGCGTTGGCCAGCCGGGTGATGGTGAGCACGTCTTCCTCGAGACGTTTCATGTTCACCGGCCGCACGTGCACGCGGTAACGCTGCCTTACTTTGTCCGTCAGCTGCAGGATGCGCTCGGGCACCCGGTAACTTTCATGGCAGTCGATAATGTACACCAGCAGGTCCTTTGCCTTCAGCATGCCAAAACCGGTCAGCAGGTCGTTATAGAAGGGCGGGTTGTAAGGGGCAAGGATCACGGGTTCCGGTGTGAAACCTTCCACCACCAGCCCCCACTCCTGCGAAGCAAAACTCCACGGACCGCGCATGATCTTCATCCCTTTACTTCGCAACCAGTCCTGTGCGGCAGTAAACAGCGCATTGGCCACCCGGGCATCATTAATGCTTTCAAACGAACCGAACAGACCGATCGGCTGCTTCCAGTGTTCCAATGCCAGATGGTCGATGAAAGCGGAGATCCGTCCAACCACCTTGCCCTCAAGCCTGGCGAGAAAGAGTTGATACTCGCAATGCCTGAGCATGGGGTTGCGCTCCGGTGCATACTGCGCGCGCTGCTCTGAACGCAGCGGCGGGATCCAGGTGGGGTCAGCGCGGTAAAGACGGTAAGGCAGGTCAATAAAGGCTTGCAGGTCGCGCTTGCTGCTGACGGGTGTGATCTCCATACCGCCTCCGGGATTTCTGTACTATCGAACCGCTGTCAATATCAGGTTGCCGCTGGAACCGGGAGAAAACTCATCCCCTGCCATGCTGCCATAGGCGCGCACATTCTCAAATCCCGCGCAAGCCAGTGCGCTCTCCAGTTCTACGCGCAGCTGCGGGCGCAGGCGGGTGCTGGCGACAGCCGATTGCCACCCCCTTTTATTTTCGTTCTTAAGCGTGACGATGTTGAATTGGATCAATCCGTCATCCTGGAAATCGTAGAAGCGCTGAAAGATCCATTCACCATTCTCTTCGCGATGCACCTGCGGTTCCATCCAGCGTTCACGGGTCTGCATTACCTGGTCAAAGTTGCGGTTTTGTATGAGCAGCATCCCGCCGGGGCGCAGGCAGGCGGCGAAATCGCGCAGCGCCGCTTCAAGCTCAGCCGCGCTGAGCAGGTGCGGCAGTGAGTTGCCCAGGCACAGCAGCAGGTCAAAATGTTTCTCTCCGAACACAGCTGTAAGCTGACCGAAACCGGCGGTCTCAAATTGCACCACTGACCCGGCTTTTACGGCGTTCCTGCGGCTGATCTCTACCATTTGTGGAAAGAGGTCTGCAGCGCTGACATGATGACCCAGCCGGGCAAGTGCGATGGCATGCATCCCTGTACCGCAGGCGCTGTCAAGAATGTCCAAGGGTCTACCCGCTTTTTCTTTTAGATCCTTCAGCAACCTCTCGATAAATGGCATTTCGTATGCCAGGCGGTTTTCCCAGTTGACGAAGCGGTCGTAATCTGATGAAAGGGTTTCGTACATGACGCACTCCAAATTCAACAATTTTCTTAGCCCCGGCTTCCATTACCAGCCAGGTAAATGTAACATAAAACCGAAGAATACCTGTGTTTAGAATACCAGAAATGGGTAGAATATTTATTAGCTGTTTTTTCCTGGAAGGGACATCAATGATGCTGACATGGTTAATGAGTTCATACCCGGCGCTGGGACTGGCAGGCAGCCTGGTCATTTTGACAGGTGCGCTGGTGCCGGCGCTTTTCTACCGCGGCAAGGAAGGAGAACATTACTCCGTCACCCGGCATTTCATTTCTGAACTGGGGGAATTGGGAGTCTCGCGGCTGGCCGTGGTCTTTAATGGTTCCCTCATCGTCGCGGGGCTGTTATTTCTTTTGATGCTGCTGGGTGTGGGGATGGATATGAACAGCGTGTGGGGATACATTGCGATGACCGCTGGTATCATCACCGCAATTTCCTGCGTGTTCGTGGGTATTTTCCCGATGAATTACATCAAACCTCATACGGTAGCGGCGATGACCTACTTCCGCGCAGGGTTGGTTACGGTGTTGTTGTTCAGTATCGCTATAATCGTGCAACCGGCCGCGGGCAGGGTGATTCCTTTGTACGCGCTCTTCTTCGGCGTTTTTTCACTCGCAGCTTACGCGGCTTTCCTCATCCACGCTGGCAACGTAGCCAGGAAGCAGGCGCAAAGTGTGCTCGATACAGAAAAGGTGATGAAGCGGCCGCGCTTCTGGTGGATGCCCTTTCTTGAATGGCTGGTGCTCATCTCCACCATCCTCTGGTTCCTGGTCATCTGCACAGCCAGGTAAGCAGGAACTTTCCCGGCGGCGAGCACGTCTTTAGCGTGTCTAGGATACAGGAGGTTGATATGAAAAGAACTAACCTCATCGCAGCCTTCATTGTTATGTTGTTTGCGCTGGCAGCCTGCGGCGGTCCGGTTGCCAAACTGGAGCAGGTGGATAATGGTGCTGCCGTTGACCTGAAAACCGGCGAGACCTTCACTGTAACACTGGAGGGCAACCCCACCACCGGTTATAGCTGGGAGGTGGCCGAAATCGACCCGGCGATAATCGGATTGGCCGGGGAGCCGGATTACAAATCAGATTCCATGCTCATCGGTTCAGGCGGCGTGTTCAAGTTCACCTTCGTGGCGGTTGGCGCAGGAACTTCACGGGTAAAGCTGATCTATCACCGCCCGTGGGAAGAGGATGTTGAACCGCTGGAAGTATTTGAAGTGCAGGCAAATGTAAAGTAAACATGAACCCCGGCTGATTGACCGGGTTCTTGTTGTTCTTGATCAACGACGCTGCGTTTGCTCAATTCAGCGTGTTTCTGGCGGTTGATGGTTTACCTGGTGAGCAGCGGCAGCGCGATGGACGCGACGATTAGACCGGTAGCGCATGGGGATTCGTTATTTAGCAAAACACCAGGGGATGAAGAGGATGGCGCTTGTTCCCGGCAGCACGGTTACAAGCTGGTTTTTATTAAACGAAGGCAAATGAAGATTACAGATTGGCTTGGGATAAAGTCAATTAAAAAAACCGCCGCGGCGGTTTGATAACTTGTGGCGGGGAGGGGGGGATTCGAACCCCCGGTCGAGTTTATAGCCCGACAATCACTTAGCAGGCGATCCCGTTCAGCCACTCCGGCACCTCCCCGTGTATGCGGTTGTACCCTGTGTGAAAGGTCTGGCGGAAGGGGAGGGATTCGAACCCACGTTGGCTTTCACCAAACCTGTTTTCAAGACAGGCGCCTTAAACCGCTCGGCCACCCTTCCATGTCCTCGCGCAGGGAAGGTCATTTTATCATGAGTGGCACCCGCGGGCAAGAAGAAGTTGCCGGCCTGGGTTAAACCGATGGTGTGTAAAAAGTCACTGAGGAGCCGCTGTCTTTGATGAGCGTGTCTGCCGGCAGCCGGGAAAGGCGCAGCGCCACTACCAGGTCGCCTGCCGAACCTGAGGCGTTGAATACCGCCAGCAGGATCAGCAGGTAGCGCAGGTACGGACCGGCGAATGGGATCAGCACCAGGCACACCAGGCTGATGACCGCCAACGGCAGCAGCGTGGCCAGCATGAACGGACGGCGCGGCAGATACCAGTCTCCGGGGCTGGCAGAGGCGTAGTAAAACTTGAATTCAAACCCGGGCATTTCACCGGTTGTGCGCCAGAACACCAGTCCGTGCACCCCTTCGTGCACGATGACCATGATCACGGTCACCATTACGATGCCGCCCAGGATGCCGATGAATTGCCCCGGGGAGTTGACGGAGAAAGTGCCGGAAGTCGACACGCGCCCTGAAAACCGCAGCACCAGGATGATCAACGGGATCAACAACGCGGGCAACACCAGGCTCCAGATCAGCATGGGAATGAGGTCTGAGGTTTTGGTCAGCGAGACTGACGCCGCCGGAGTATAAGCGGGCGGGAGGGTTTTAACGGGCTGGTTCAAGTAGTTTTTTCTCACTGTAGTATCATTTTAACGCAAGCTTATTTTTTCACCAGGAGCATCTCTCATGTCTGGAAAGATCACCCGAGCGCGCAGGGCGCTGATGTACGTCCCCGGTAGTGACGAAAGAAAGATCATTAAATCCACATCCCTTGGGCTGGACGGCGCTATCCTCGACCTGGAGGACGGCGTGGCTTTCAACCGCAAGGACGAAGCGCGCGCCACTATCCGCCGGGCGCTGGAAAACGTGGACTTCGGGCGCACCGAACGCCTGGTGCGCATCAACCCGCTCTACAGCGGCAGAGCGGAAGAGGACCTGGAAGCCGTGCTACCGGGCAGGCCGGATGCCATCCTCATTCCCAAAACCGACAGCCCGCAGATCGTGAGCGCGGTGGATGACCTCATCAGCGCGTTTGAGCAGAACAGGGGTTGGGATACAGGCGCGATCGCCCTGCTGCTTCTCATTGAGAGCGCAGCCGCGTTCGTCAACCTGGCGGATATCTGCCGGGCCAGCCCGCGCGTTCAGGCGCTGGTATTCGGTGCCGAAGATTTCTGCGCGGATGCGGGGGTGACGCGCACGATCGAAGCGCGCGAACTGCTGTACGTGCGCAGCGCGCTGGTAATGCACGCGGCAGCTTTCGGTCTGCAAGCTATCGATATGGTGCAGGTAAACTACCTGGAAACCTCTCTATTAACCAAGGAGTGCCGCGACGCGGTAGAACTGGGCTTTACCGGAAAAACAATGGTGCACCCGGCGCAGATCGAGGTGGTGCAGCGTGCATTCACACCTTCGCAGGAACTCATTAACTACGCGCGCGAAATCGTTGACGGAGCGGAGGCAGCCCAGCGTGATGGCCGGGGGGTGTTCACTCATGAGGGAAAACTGGTGGACCTGCCAGTGGTGAAGCGGGCAGAAAACATCCTGGCGCGCGCCAGGGCTGCGGGTATGATCACATGATCAAAAAATTCACCGGGACTGACCTCAGCCCCGGTGTTATTTTTAGGGTATGTGTTTTAGTCCTCTTTATACGGAAGCACCTTCACTCGCCGGGGTACAGCGCCGTGAAGCTCAAAGAGATACGCCAGCCTGCCAAATTGCACCAGGTCACCATGCTCCAGCTGCACCCCCCTGGTGGATACGGGCGCGTAGTTCACCCATGTGCCCGCGGCTGAGCCCGAATCCGCGATGCGGTAATTGCCGTCAGCGTCTTTAAATATACGCGCGTGCAACGGGCTGACCGTGCTGTGCACCAGGATATAATCCGCTTTTTTTCGTTCCGAGCCGATCAAAACCTCTTCGTTGCCCAGTGGTATTTCAGGCAGGTAATCGACCGAGGGAGATGAACTGCGCTTTTGGATCAGGCGCGCCGGCGCCAGCCCAAGCCCGCGGATGACCGGCCATTTGACCTTTGCTTCAGGATGCTGCGGGGCAAGGGTGTATTCACCATCGATTTTGACCGGCTGCGTGACCGGGTCCTGGACTTTTCTACCGGTTTGATTTAAGGCATTCTTCTTGAACATTCTGATCAACAATACCAGACCGATAATAAACACCAGCAGGATCACACCCGCGATGATCCCGTTGACCAGGGTAAGCTGCTCAAGAATCCGGTCTGTGGTGGATACTTCCTTTTCCTCAACAATCACTTCAATCGGGATCTGTATCGTTTGTCCCTTCAACCCAACCTGGTCTTCAACGATGACCTGCAGGTTGTGAAGTCCGCTCTCGGTGTAATCAGTGATATCCCAGCTGAAGCTTTCAAATGGTGCTTCCTCGTTTTCATGCGCCAGACCGCCGTCAACGAATAACCGGCTGTTCACAAGTTCCCGGGGCAAGCCGTCAGGGTATTCGACCATTATCTGCAGTTCAGTGTTATCCGGGGTTAGCACAGCTTCAGATTTCTTTTTCGCCTCGGTCCAGCTGCGCGTAATGCTGCTGGGCGGGGAGAGGAAGATGGGGTTGGGTGGTGACACCACAAGGTTGTAGGCAACCGCTTCTGAAACCAACGATAAATCGCCCCGTTTTAATTCGAGTACCAGGTTGTACTCCCCGCTTACATTGGCAGTGGTTTGATACGAGAGGTGATATAACGATTCCATGGGATCGAGCAGGTCGGCGATCACCGGCAGTTCCTCGGCCCCTGAAAAGAGGAAATACTGCCCGCCGGTTTCGAGCGCATAACTCTCCAATTGCAGCGCGGTTTCACTTGCGGCATAATCCTGCGGACCGATCAACCAGATGAAAACGCGCAACCCGCTGCTCTTAGCGCGCGCGATGATCTCCTGCATGGCGGTGAGTTGAACCTCAGTGGGCAGGGGTGTGATGAAGAGCAACGCCGAGGCTTTGGGCGATTGCAGGCTATTGTTCAGAGCGTTATCCACCGCGGCTGATAGACTTGCCATTCCGGGAGCGGCGTTCGTTAGATCAGGCAGGTAACCTTCCAGGGCGGTCTTCCAGCCGGCAGGATCAACCGGATTGAATTGCAGCGGACCCTGGTTGACCACCATGTAAAACTCATCCAGGGTTTCTGCAGGCTGACTGGCGACCCAGTTGTACAGCGCGGTTTTAATACGGTCGATGCGCGTCACACCGGTAACCCGGTTATCAAGCGTGGACCCCTCGTTAATTGCCACGTAAAAACGCACGCCAACCCGTTCCATATCCAGGGTGTATGCGGTTACGGAAATATCGTTTTCGGTTACTCGAAGTTCACCCGGTTTCAGGTTTTTAATGAACGCACCCGCGGGATCGATGGCGGTGAAAGTGACGCTGATCATCGGATAAGCGCTGGCGTCCGGTACCGATACGGTTATCGTACCGGTGCTTTGACCGGCAGCAGTAGTTAGTAGCACTGCCAGCATAACAACCGTCAGCGTTATGGTCGATAACCAGGTCAGGATGCGCTTGTGCATGAATTTACTCTAAAAATCATTGTAAGCGAAAAATCGGGGTTTTCAAGCCTTCACTTGTTCCGGTCATTCCCATTCGATCGTTGAAGGTGGTTTGGAGGTGACATCATAAACCACCCGGTTTATGCCCGGTACTTCATTAACAATACGATTGGCGGCGCGGCCGAGCAGGTCGTAGGGCAGGTGCGCCCAATCCGCTGTCATGAAGTCCTCTGAGGTTACCGCGCGCAGTACTGCCGTCTCCTGGTAGGTGCGCTGGTCTCCCATTACCCCGACCGAACGCACAGGCAGCAGCACGGCGAAGGCCTGCGCCAGTCGTGCTTTTCCGGGTGCGGGTTTTTTGTTGATCAGGCCGGCATTTTCAAGTTCCTCGCGGAAGATGGCATCCGCCAGCTGCAGGCAGTGCACCCGATCCGCGGTCACCTCGCCCAGGCAGCGCACGGCCAGCCCCGGGCCGGGGAAGGGCTGACGCCAGACAAGCTCCGGGGGAATGCCAAGGGCTTCTCCAACGCGGCGCGCCTCATCTTTGAACAGATAACGCAGCGGTTCTACCAGCTGAAAATGCATATTTTCAGGCAACCCGCCGACATTGTGGTGAGATTTGATGCGCTGCGCCTGGTTATGCTCAGGAGCCGAGGATTCGATCACATCAGGGTAGATCGTCCCCTGAACCAGGTAGGGAGGCTGCCCGGCGCGGGCGGCTTCCTGCTCGAACACTTCGATGAACCTGGCTCCAATGATGCGGCGTTTTTGCTCAGGCTCGGTAACGCCTCTAAGCGCTTTAAAAAAGATGCTGCTGGCATCGACCGTGACAAGCGGGATACCCAGGCGTTCTTTAAGTATGCTCTCCACTTGCGCAGCCTCATTTAAACGTAGCAGACCGGTGTTCACGAACACGGCGCGCAACTGGCTGCCGATGGCGTGGTGCACCAGCGTGGTCGCCACAGTGGAATCAACGCCGCCGCTTACCGCGGCGAGTACGTTCGCGCCACCCACCTGGCGGCGGATGCGCTCGACGGCCGACGCGATGATATTCTCCGGTGTCCAATCGGTTTTCAGGCCGCAGATATCGACGGCGAACGCGCGCAGGATCTCCAAACCGCGCGGGGTATGGTGCACTTCGGGGTGGAACTGCACACCGTATATGCGCCGCGCCTGGTCACCCATCACCGCGACGGGTGTATTGGTTGAGGTCGCGAGCCTGCTGAAACCGGAAGGGAGAGTTTCCACCTGGTCGCCGTGCGACATCCACACGGCCTGGCGCCCCGGCGGCAGCAGCGGATTATCAGAGGTGATTTCGATCTCTACCAGGCCGTATTCCTTCTTTGCTGAAGAGGATACCTTGCCGCCGAAAGCCTGCGCCAGCAGCTGCATACCATAACAGATTCCCAGCACAGGTAAACCGGTCTGCAGGATAAATGCCGGCAGTGTTGGCGCGTTCTCTTCGTACACAGAGGAAGGACCGCCGGAAAGGATGTAACCGGCGGGATTTAAACCATGTGCTGTTTCAGGCGAAGCAGTACAGGGAAGGATTTCGCAATATACCTGCAACTCCCGAATGCGCCGTGCGATAAGCTGGGTGTACTGCGAACCGTAATCGATGATAACGATGGATTGGTTCATTATTCCTGTCAGTTGGCAAACACAATGCGCCCGTCATCCATGTTGGTGATCTGCACGAGCGCTTCGATGGGAACATTTAGGAACTGCAGCGCTGCGCGGCCGCCCTCGAAGGTCTTTTCGATAAGAGTGCCGATGCCTACAATGGTCGCGCCGGCTGCCTGTGTGAGACGCACCAGCCCAAGGATGGTGGCGCCGGTGGCGAGGAAATCATCGATGATGAGCACTTTCTCTCCGGGCTTCAGGTATTCAGGCGAGACGATCAGTTCCACCTTGCTGCCCTTGGTGTGGGAGGGGGCGATGGTGAGGTAAACCGTGTCGGGCATGGTCACCGGGCGGTTCTTGCGCGCGTACACCACGGGCAGGTTGAGGTGCCGCGCGGTCATCAGCGCCGGGGCGATCCCCGAGATCTCGGCGGTGAGAATGCGTGTGGGATTGGTCAGGGCAAAACGGCGGGCGAACTCCAATCCGCACAGGTCCATTAATTTCGGATCCACCTGGTGATTGATGAGACTGTCTACCTTAAGAATACCGCCCCCCAGGTTTTTCCCTTCGGCGGCGACGCGGTCTTTCAATGCCTGCATGTTTCCCTCCCGGAAAAATGATATAGACCATTTTACCCGAAATGACTGAAAGCGCTTTACCGGCAGGGGCTGTGTTAGAATAATTTCTATGACCGAACCAGTGATCGTTTTGGCTTCGAACTCCCCGCGGCGCCGCGAGATGCTGGCCTGGATGGAAGTGCCCTTTACCACCACAGCCGCGGATGTGGATGAAACACCGCTCGCGGGGGAGATCCCTGAAGTTTATGTCACGCGGCTGGCGCGTGAAAAGGCGCGCGCCTGTGAACGCCAGGCGCCTTTCAACGCGGTCATCCTGGCGGCAGACACCACCGTGGCGGATGGCAGCCAGATCATCGGCAAGCCGCTGGATGCAGAAGACGCAGCGCGTATGCTGCGCCAGCTGCGCAACCGGCATCACATGGTGCACACAGCAGTTGTGGTTGGGCTGCCATCACGCGGTTTAACAGAGCTGGAATTATGTTCCACGCGCGTGAAGATGCGCGCTTACACCGAAGAAGAACTCACTATTTACATCCAATCCGGGGATCCGCTGGATAAAGCGGGTGCTTATGCCATCCAGCACGAAGGTTTCGACCCCGTGGAAAAGCTGTCGGGATGCTACGCCAGTGTAATGGGTTTGCCGCTTTGTCACATCGAACGGACGCTCAGGCGGCTGGGGTTCGGGGTGCGCAAGCGCGTCCCATACCGTTGTCAGCGCGAATTGGCTTATACTTGCCCTGTATTTAAAAGTATCCTGGCTGGTGAAGATGTGGGATAACATGAAAATCATGAAAAAAGTGACCATTCGCTCTTTTTGGCGGATTTTGATCTTGTCGCTGCTGGTTGTAACCGCCTGCGCTAACGGGGTGCAACCTACCGAAGAACCGGTTGGCGAACTGCCATCACCCGTTGTGATGACCACTCAACTGCCGGATGCGTCGCAGACGGTGCTGGATTACCTGGAAAAATGGAGCCAGGCGGATTACGCCGGTATGTATGCCATGCTGGCGCCCACCAGCCGCGACGCCATCAGTGAGACCGATTTTGTTAAAACCTATTCTGACGCGGCTGTAAGCATGACCCTGCGGGAGATGGAGTACGGTATTCTAACCGCGCTGGTCAATCCATCTTCGGCTAAGGTGGGTTACCAGGTGGTTTTCAAGACCAGTTTTTTTGGCGATATCATCCGCCGCATGGAAATGAACCTGGCGGCAGATAATGGCAAATGGCTGGTACAGTGGGAAAGCGGACTGATCATGCCTGAACTGAGCGGGGGCAGGAAGCTGGCGCTCAGCCTCACCCCCCCAACCCGCGGTGACATTTATGATAACGATGGCGACATCATCGCGGCTGAAGCGGAAGCCGTTGCGATTGGGGTGGTGCCGGATGAGATCGGAGAAGACCAGGTCGGCAGCCTGGCCGGTATTATCGCTGTTATGACCGGCATCCCGTCCAATATGATCCGCGACACCATTGAACGCGGCGGCGGTTTTTACGTGCCGATTGGCGAGGTATCAGCGCAAACCTATTTTGACCGCGCGACCTACCTGAACTCTTTTACCGGCGTGGCAGTCAACCAGTATACTTCCCGCTACTACTACAATGGAGGCGTGGCACCCCAGGTGACCGGGTACCTGCTGAGTATTTCACCCGAGCAATACGAGGAATACCGGCGCAAAGGGTATGCCGGGGATGAAAAAATCGGCGCTGCGGGTATTGAAAAATGGGGCGAGGAATACCTGAAAGGAAAACCCGCGGGAGACCTTTACGTGGTCAACCCCGATGGTTCCTACGATACCATGCTGGGCAAGACAGAACCTGAAGCCGCCAGTGCTATTTACACCACAATGGATAAAGACCTGCAAATTCTGGTACAGAAGGCGCTTTACGGATTCTCCGGGGCTATTGTGGTTATTGAGGTGGATACCGGGCGCGTGCTCGCCATGGCGTCTTCACCCAGTTTTGACCCGAATTACTTCATGCCGCAGAACTACAACAGCCAGTGGGCGCTGCAGGACCTTGTGAACGACGAGGCGCGGCCGTTGTGGAACCGCGCCGCGCAGTCCGCTTACCCGCTGGGTTCGGTGTTCAAACTGGTCACCGCAACAGCCGCGCTCGAATCAGGGCTGTATACCCGGGACAGCCGTTATGAGTGCACCAGCCAGTACACCGAGCTGCCGGGTTTTGTGGGCAACGACTGGACTTATGATAAAGACAAACCGCCTTCAGGGAACCTCACGCTTGTGCAGGGCATCATGCGTTCCTGCAACCCGTGGTTCTACCACCTGGGGCTGGATCTGTACCGCCAGAAAGGAGCGACCTATCTCTCCGATTGGGCGCGGGAGTATGGACTGGGCGAAGCGACCGATATTGGTGCCGTGGCGGAAGAAGTGGGACAGATCAATGACCCCACCACTGAAGGCGCCGCGGTGCAGATGGGTATCGGCCAGGGTGACATGCTGGTAAGCCCGCTGCAGGTGGCCAATATGGTGGCAGCCATTGGCAATGGCGGCACGCTTTACAGACCCCAGATCATTGAAAAGATCACCAGCGTGGATGGCTCGGTACTGCAGGAGTTCGAACCGGAAGTGCTCAACGAAATCCCCGCCAGCGACGAGACCCTGCAGGCCTTGAAGGATGGCATGGAACTGGTGGTGCGCGATGAACGCGGTACAGCCTATAATCGCTTCAGGGGAATGAGTACACCCGTCTTTGGCAAGACCGGCACAGCCACCACCTCGGTGGAAGACCCGCACTCGTGGTTCGCCGGATTCACCGATGCCGACAACCCGGATAAACCCGATATCGCCGTGGCGGTCATACTGGAATATGCCGGCGATGGCTCGGCTTACGCCGCCCCGGTATTCAGGCGCGTTATCGAGGCGTACTTCGCGGGTGAGGTTTACACGCCCTACTGGTGGGAGTGGGATATTTACGTCACCAGAACTCCGGCACCTGATACTGAATAAGCGTGACCGGCGAAACCCTGCACGGCATCGTCACCCGTTTTCAATCCGGCTTTTACAATGTACAAACAGCCGCCGGTATGACCGTGTGCAAGCTGCGCGGACGGCTTAAGCTGCGCACGATCCAGGGGGATGTGATCAGCATCGGCGATCATGTAAACATTACCAGGCTGCCTGATGGCAGCGGCGTGATCGAAAAGATCGAGCCGCGCGCGCGCGAACTGGCGCGGCTGGACCCCACCCCCCGCGGTGCGTACCGCCAGATCCTGCTCGCCAACCCGGATCAGATCGTGGCGGTGTTTGCCTGCGCCTCTCCTGAACCGCACCTGCGCATGCTGGACCGTTTTCTGGTGATCGCAGAAAAGCAGGGGCTGGATGCCGTGATCATCGCCAACAAGATGGATCTGGTGGGTAAACGGGCGGCAAAAGGGATCTTTGAGATCTACCCGCCGCTGGGATACAGGGTCATCTACACGTCAGCGGTGACCGGTGAAGGGGTTGACGACCTGCGGAAAACCCTCGCCGGCAGGATTTCGGCGCTCACCGGGCCTTCGGGTGTGGGCAAATCAAGCCTCTTGAACAGGGTGCAGCCCGGGCTGGAGCTGGCGGTGCAGGAGGTCAGCACGCATAAAGACCGGGGCAGGCACACCACGGTGGTGCGTGAACTTTTCCCGTTGAGCGGCGGCGGTTACGTGGCTGACCTGCCCGGATTGCGCAAACTCTCACTGTGGGATACCGAGCCTGAAGAGCTGGACGGTTACTTCCCGGAACTGCGTGAGCTGGTGAAGCACTGCCAGTTCAATGACTGCGCCCATTACGAAGAACCTGGTTGTGCCGTGATTAAGGCGGTTGAAGAAGGCAGGGTCAGCGTTGAGCGGTATGAATCCTACCTGCGCATGCGCGCCGGGGATGAGTAGGCAACCGCTTACGGGATCGAATCGCCCGGTGAGGTTACAGCGTTTGCAAATATTCTTGAACGTTTCAGTTGTGGTCATAAGGAATTTACCGTCGACCCGCGGACATTGACTTTTTTAAGATTCGTTGTATCATAAATATCCCTTATCAATACGCCGACATTGAATTAAGGTAACCCGCAACTCGGTTTTGAGGTTTTGAAGGATGAAGCCTGCGGTGAGTAAACGAAAACAAAAAGCGGGGCTGCTTTACGGCCTCGCCGCCGGCCTGGCGTTTGCCATTTTTGCCTGGGGGGTAGACGCGTTTTTACTGGCTCGCGCGCACGGCGCTTTTCCCTGGATTAAGTTCATTCCCGGAATCATCATCTGCCTTGCGGCTGGTGCTTTGGTGGGCTGGTTGACGATGTTCATCAACACGCCGGCATTTGGAACCATCGCGTGGCTGGGTCTCGGGCTGCTGTTCTCCCGCCTGGTGTATTGGCTGCCGGTGAAAACGCTACCCTTCCTGGTTGGTTTTCTGAACAGCCCGATCGGCGATTACCTGAATTACGCTGATACACGCCAGATCAATGAGATCACCTGGTTGGGATCCTTTATCCTGTTAGTTGTCGCGCTTGGTTTCGGGGCGTACGAGAGGGAGCAGGTCACAGAATTTGTTTATTCCAACAGCGCGGGCAACTTCATTACCTCGATCCTCATTTGTTTTATCAGTTTCGCTTTGGCGGGCATGCTTTCGGATACGCTGGTCAATAAGAAACTACGACAACCCATCCAGGTGCTGGATCGATCATTTCAGTACGTGCTCGAAAGCAAAATTCCTGAGCTGCCGGAGGATCTTGCCCGGGCGACCGATCTGGAGGAGATCTACAAGTTCGCCCCTTATATCCCCGGAAAACGCTCACTGATCCCACGTTCGCTGCTGCAGGGGGCCGACCAGGTGGATGTGCTGATCGTGCTGGAAGGGATGTGGGTGAAGTGCACCACGGTCTTCAGCCGGGTAATCTCCTGCGAACCGGCATTAAACCAGCGCTCCCCATTAAAGACCCGGGTGGATCAACCCCCGTTGTTTTCGTTTTCCATCCCTCAACCACCGGGTTCTGGTTACTTATGAGGATTATCGTACAAAAAAATAGAAACTTACCAGCAAGGATAAGCAGAATGGAGTTTGATTAACGTGAATAATTCAACTCGCAAGAAAAACCTCTTTATGGGTCTGGTATACGGGCTGACCGCGGGATTCGCGTTCGCCTTTTTTGCCTGGGGCCTGGACGCGATCATGCTGCTGCGTGCGCACGCGGCCTTCCCGTGGGTCAAATTTATTCCGGGTATGCTGATCTGCACTGTTGCGGGGGGGCTGGTCGGGTGGGTAACAATCAAGGTCCAAAAAGCGCTGCTGACACTTCCCTTGTGGATCGCCCTGGCTTACCTTTTCACCAAGCTGGCGATCTGGCTGCCTGTGCATGTGGCGCCTGCGATCATCCGCGTGTTTGATAGACCGCTGGGTGATCACCTGGTGTATCAGAACAATAAGGCTGAGTTCTTTCAGTACTTTCTGTTTAGCTTCATCGCCACAGGTGTTGTGGCCATCATCTGCGGCTTGCTGGAGAATGTACTAATCGAGCAGTCGCATTTTTCCTCCGGAAAGGTCGCTGCTGTCATCCCGCTGGTCATCTGTTTCCTGTGTTTCAGCCTGGTTGGTAATTCCACCGATACCATGTTGAATAATTTCATGCGCAAACCGGTAAGAGTTGTTGATAATTTACTGCAATTCGCGCTGGATAATTCCAATAAGGATGTGCCGAACGAACTGGCGCGCAGTATGCACCTGGCAGCGCTCAACCCGATTAAAGGCATTCTCCAAAGCGAACGCAGGCTGATCATTCAAAGCTACGACCAGACCATGTACCAGATGAAAGTGTTGATCGATTTTGACGGGAATTGGGCGGAGTGCCTGACCGTCTTTGACCAGGTAACCGTGTGCAACCCTGTTACCGGGGCAAAGTAAAGTCTGGTACTTTCGTATTAAGATGAGTGAAATTAGAGCTTTATAATGGTAACCACACATTAATTAATGCAGATATTAACGGAAGCGATTAATGGTAAACTATGGGGTACAATTTTCACCTGTTTTCACTATTCGATCTCTTGGATTTTAAAGGACTCGTAGATGGCCGAACAGTTGTTAGAAGTTAAGAATCTTGAGACCCACTTTAATACCCCTGAAGGAATCGTTCACGCCGTCAACGGGGTTTCTTTTCACCTGTCTGAGGGTGAAACGCTTGGTGTAGTTGGCGAAAGCGGTTGCGGCAAAAGCGTGACCATGCTTTCATGCCTGCGCCTGATCCCTTCACCTCCCGGAAAAATCGTCGCCGGCCAGGCGTTGTTCAAAGGCGATGACCTTTTGAAAATGGAGCCTGAGGAAATCAGGCATGTGAGAGGCGGGCAGATCAGCATGGTCTTCCAGGATCCGATGACCTCTCTTAACCCGGTGATGACGATCGGCAAGCAGATGGCCGAACCCCTGATGCTGCACCTGAACATGACCAAAGAACAGGCGCGCAACCGTTCGATCGAACTGCTTGGTTTGGTGGGCATCCCGAACGCGGGTGACCGCTTGAATGACTATCCCCATCAGTATTCAGGCGGTATGCGTCAGCGCGTGATGATCGCCATGGCGCTATCCTGCAACCCGCAGATCCTGATCGCCGATGAACCCACCACCGCGCTGGATGTGACCATCCAGGCGCAGATCGTCGAACTGGTCAAACACCTGAGGCAGGAACTGGGCATGGCCATCATCTGGATCACCCACGACCTGGGTGTGGTGGCCAATCTTGCCGACCGGGTAATGGTGATGTACGGCGGTTATATTATCGAAGAAGCCAATGTGTACGAGCTGTACGCTAATCCGCGTCACCCTTATACACTTGGTTTGATCGGCAGCCTGCCGCAGATCCACGAGGACGTGCACAAGAAACTCTTCTCAATCGAAGGGATGCCCCCGGTGTTATATCAAACACCCAACCTCTGCCCGTTCGCACCGCGCTGTAAATGGGTGACCGAGCGCTGTTGGAAGGAAAACCCCGCCCTTGAAGCAGTATCGGATGGGCACCGCGTAGCCTGCTGGGTTGACACCAGGAACGGGAGTAAGTGAGTATGACAGCCAATAGCAACGTTCTGATCAAGGTTGAAAACCTGGTAATGCACTTCCCCATCTACCGGGGTGTCATCCGCCGCCAGGTGGGAGCCGTTCACGCTGTGGATGGCGTTTCATTTGATATTCGCCAGGGCGAGACCCTGGGTCTGGTCGGGGAATCCGGCTGCGGTAAGTCCACCACCGGGCGAACCATTCTTCAGCTTTATAAACCGACAGACGGCAACGTTTACTTTAAGGATACCAACCTGGTCAAGCTGCGCCAAGAACCGATGCGCCTGATGCGCCGCGAGATGCAGATGATCTTCCAGGATCCTTACGCCAGTTTGAATCCGCGTATGACCGTGCGCGATATTGTGGGCGAACCATTGCTGGCTTTTGGCGAAGCCAGCGGCAAAGAGATCGATGATCGGGTTAAAGAATTGCTGCACATGGTACAGCTCAACCCGGATTATTCAGGGCGCTACCCGCATGAGTTTTCCGGCGGGCAGAGGCAGCGCATCGGCCTGGCACGCGCCCTGGCCCTCAATCCGTCCTTTATCGTTTGTGATGAACCTATTTCCGCCCTGGATGTTTCCATCCAGGCGCAGGTGGTCAACCTGCTGGAAGCGCTGCAGGAGAAACTGAACCTTACATACCTGTTTATTGCCCACGACCTGTCGATGGTACGGCACATCAGCAACCGTGTGGCAGTCATGTACCTGGGTATCATCGTGGAGTTGGCCGACCGGAACGATCTTTTCGCCCATCCCATGCACCCTTACACCCAGGCGCTTCTCTCGGCAATACCGGTGGCCGACCCCGTCTACAATGAAAAACGCCGCCGAGTTATTCTGGAAGGCGATGTGCCTTCTCCCGTGAACCCCCCCTCGGGCTGCCGCTTCCGCACCCGCTGCCCCATCGCGGATGCGTTCTGCGCGGAAAAGACGCCTGAGTGGCGGGAAGTAAGGCCGGGGCACTTCGCGGCCTGCCATAAAATATAACGAAAGGGATTTTTTAAGGAGGTGATGATAATTCCGGTAGACATGAAAAGAACAACAACGAGTTTGTTACAAAACCATACGAAAGAATTTCTCACAAGGAGGAGAAAAAATGCGTAAGTTATATGTACTGCTTGCTTTGCTCATGGTTGTCAGTTTTGTGCTGACCGCCTGCGCGCAGCCCGCCGCGGCACCCGCTGGTGAGGCACCTGCCGCCGAAGAACCGGCTGCCGAAGCACCTGCCGCCGAGGAACCGGCCGCGGAAGCCCCTGCCGCCGTCGAGTTCAAATCACCCGATCCCACTACACTGAACATTGTGTACTCGGACCTCAGCGTGGATACATTGGATCCCGCGCTGGCGTATGACACCATGTCGGGTGAGATCATCCAGAACATCTATGAAAGCCTGGTGTTCTATGATGGCGACAGCATGACCAAATTCGTGCCGCAACTCGCCGAAGAGATGCCGACGGTTTCAGCCGATGGCCTGACCTACACCTTCAAGATCCGCTCCGGCGTGAAGTTCCACGAAGGTGGCGATCTGACCCCCACCGATGTTGCCTATACCTTCCAGCGTGGTTTGCTGCAGGGCGGCACCTGGTCACCGCAGCTGCTCCTCACCGAGCCTTTCCTCGGATTGGGCGTGGATGATGTCTCACTGCTGGTCGACCCCGAAGGCAACCTGTATGATGACCAGGCTACCCTGGCCGCCGCGGATCCCGCGGTGCTGCTGGCCGCCTGTGAAAAAGTTCAGACTGCCATTGTTGCCGATGACGCTGCCGGCACCGTGACCATGACCCTGGCTCAGCCCTGGGGTCCCTTCCTGGCGACCATCGCCAACGGTTGGGGTTCCATTATGGACAAGGAATGGATCGTGGAGAACGGCGGCTGGGATGGCACCTGCGAAACCTGGCAGAACTTCTACGGCGTTGATTCCGCTAATAATATCTTCAGCACCATCGCCAACGGCACCGGCCCCTTCAAGCTGGAAAGCTTTGTAAACCAGGAAGAGATCGTCCTGGCTCGCAACGATGCCTACTGGCGTGACCCCGCCAAAGTTGAAAAAGTCATCTTCAAGCAGGTTCCCGAATGGGGCACCCGCTTCGCGATGCTGCAGACCGGTGATGCTGATGTGGTCACCGTGCCTGTTGCCAACCGCTCCCAGGTGGACGCGCTTGTTGGTTCCTATGCTGTTTATGACCCGGAACTGGGCACGTACACCGAGATGATGGAAGTGTGTGGATATGATGCCAACCAGCTCGCGGCTGAGAAATTCACCGCCTGCGCTGAAGGCGAAACCGGCAACAACATGCCGATCGAACTGCGCATCGGCCGCCCCGGCATCAGCCAGGACGTGATGCTGCCCAACTGGAACATCGCCACTTCAGAAGAAAGCCCGAACCCCTACATCGGTTCCGGCGCGCTGGATGGCAATGGCATCCCGGCTGACTTCTTCAGCGATGAACACATCCGCAAAGGCTTCTACTACGCCTTTGATTGGGAACTCTTCATCGATGACGTTTTCGCTGGTGAAGCGGTCCAGTCCAAGAACCTCTCACTGCCCGGCATGGCCGGCTACTCTGAGGAAACCCCGTCCTACTACTTCGACCTGGCAAAAGCTGAAGAGGAATTCAAGCTGGCTGACGTCGATAAAGACGGCATCCCCGCCGGTGAAGACCCCGAAGGCGATGTATGGACCACAGGCTTCCGCCTGCAGATGGCCTACAACCAGGGCAACAACACCCGCCAGACCGTGGCTGAGCTCCTCGCCAGCAACCTGGCTTCCATCAACGAGCTGTTCAGCGTTGAGACCCTGGGTCTGCCCTGGGCGACCTACCTGCGCGTACAGCGCGCCTTCCAGCTGCCCATCCTTACCGGTGGCTGGCAGGAAGACTTCCACGATCCCTACAACTGGTACCAGCCTTACACCTATGGTGTTTACGGCTCACGCCAGAGGCTGCCGTCTGATGTCACCGATCAGTTTAAGGAACTGCTGATCGCCGGCGTTACCGCAGCAGATGACGCCACGCGCGCCGAGCTCTACGGTCAGGCCAACCAGCTGTACTACGACCTGGCTGTCGCGGCTCCTCTGTACATCGCCACCACGCATGGCTTTGCCCAGCGCTGGGTTGAGGGACAGGTCACGAACCCGCTCTTCTCCGGTGGTTACTACTACACCTGGTTTAAGAACTAAGGTTCAGCTCTAAATAGTCAGTTTTTTTGGGGGCCTGGCAACAGGCCCCCAAAATCCCGAACCTGGTTTGCGACCTGCAGATAATTACCGATCGTTGCTTTACCTGCAGTTCGGAAATTAAGTTCTACTGAGAAAGAGGTTGACAGATGCTCACTTTTATTACTAGGCGTTTGTTGCTGGTGCCTGTACTGCTCTTTGGTGTGACAGTGCTGATATTCGCAATGATGCAGCTGCTTTCACCAGTGGAGCGCACGGCGTTATATGTTCGTGATCTCCCAAAAAATGAAAAGATGATCGATGGTCTCATAAAAAGATACGGCTTTGACCAGCCCATTTATATTCAGTACTGGAACTGGCTGGTGGGACCGAAAAACCCGATCACCGGCGAACGCGAGGGGGGTATTCTCAGCGGTGATTTTGGTTACTCCAGGTCCAACTCAATGACCGTCGCGGAACTGATCAAGCGGCGCTTCCCGAATACGCTCGACCTGGCGATCTGGACGATCGCGCCGATGATCCTGGTAGGCATCTGGCTTGGGGTGCAGGCGGCGGTGCATCATAACGGGTTTATCGACCAGCTCGCCCGCATCTTCAGCATTGTGGGTACATCCTTCCCTGTATTCGTGTTCGGTCTGCTGGTGCTGATGTTGTTTTACGCCAAGCTGAACTGGCTGCCGCCTGGCAGGCTTTCAGACTGGGCATCGGCAGCAGTCTCATCTAACGACTGGAAAACTTACCTCAACCTGGTTACATTCGACGCCTTGTTAAATGGACGCTTCGATGTCTTCTGGGACGCGATCAAGCACATGATCCTGCCGATTCTCACGCTATCTTACATCAACTGGGCGACCTTCCTGCGCGTCACCCGCAGCTCCATGCTTGAAACACTGCGCATGGATTACGTGGTCACCGCGCGTGCCAAAGGTCTGAAGGAAAATGATGTGATCTTCAAACACGCCAGGCCCAACGCCATGCTGCCGGTGATCACCATGGCAGGGTTCAGCATCGTGGGGCTGCTGGGCGGCGTGGTCATCACCGAAACGGTGTTTAACTATCCCGGTATCGGCTCTGCCGCTGCCCGCGCTGCCACCAGCCTGGACATCGTGACCATGCTGGGTTTCGCGATCTTTAATGGGCTGATCCTGATCGTGGCGAACCTTGTGGTTGATATCATTTACGCGTTCGTTGATCCGCGCGTTCGCCTATCTTAAGGAGCTGGAAAATGACGGAAACAACCCCTACAGGTGACAATTCTTTACTGGGAAATGTTGTCGAGTTTCGCAAGATCGGACGTCTTGAGAAGTTTCTTGGACCTGATAATTACCGCATCGTCAAAGGGCTGCTTAAAACCCCTGCTTCCCGGCTTGGTTTTATTTTGATTGCCTTTTTCGTTCTGATAGCTGCTTTTGCCCCCGTGATCATTCCACCGGTCACCCCCAATGACCCCTACAGGATCCCGAGGGACGGGTTCAAATCCGACCCGCAGCCCATGGGTTCGAAATGGCGCAGGAACGTGCCGGATATCCCCTTCTGGTACAAAGCGCTCACCGGCAAGGATGAATGGGTGCACCTGTTGGGAACCTCCGAAGGTCAGTACGACATCTTCTACGGCATCATCTGGGGCACCCGCACCGCCTTCAGGACCGGTCTTCTGGTGGTGATCGCTACATTTGTAATTGGCATCATCTACGGGTCGATCTCGGCGTATTACGGCGGCGTTGTGGATAACCTGATGATGCGTATTGTGGATATCCTGCTCATTCTACCCAGTATCCTGGCGGCGCTCATTCTCGCCGCGGTGCTGACCCCCAAGATCGGCAAGAGCGTGCTGCCGGTGGTCATCGCCTTGATCGCCTTTGGCTGGATGGGCTACGCGCGTATTATCCGCAGCGATATCCTTTCAGTGAAACAGCGTGATTTCGTGATGGCTGCGCGTGTATCAGGTGTGAAGAACAGCCGCATCCTCTTCCGGCATATCATCCCCAATGCCATCTTCCCCACCCTCGTGCTGGCCTCGCTTGGTATCGGTGATGTGGTGCTGGGGTTTGCGGCGCTATCATTTTTGGGCATCGGCACGGATGTCGGGTACGCTGATTGGGGCCAGGTGCTCAGTTTTGCCCGCAACTGGATCACCAGCCTGCAGACCTACTGGTACATTGTGGTCTGGCCGGGTCTTACGCTGGTGCTGTTTGTGATGGGCTGGAACTTGGTGGGCGACGCCCTGCGCGATGTTCTCGACCCCAAGATGCGCGGTCGGTCGTAAACCAGTCAAACAAAGATCAACGGCGGCGAACCACAGCCGCCGTTTTTTTGTCTGCTGACTATGCTTTATAATTGGTTGAGCTATTTGGATTGCAGCTTACTGCGATGTGAAGTTTGAAAAATCCCTCACCTCAATCCCCTCTACATCCCATGGATGGAGAGGGGCAGGGGAGAGGATGGAATTACTGAGTGGCTTACTTGCTTACAAGCCAGATCTTTACCAGGTACTTCGTGTTACACGCCCAGGAAATATTGCGGCGTTATGAAAAAGGAATTGAGGATGAATTTTTTGCGAACCCCGATGAAATCACTTCCTGCAGTGTTCATTACCTTGCTGATATTGCTCACCGCTTGCGGCCAGGCGCAGCAGCAGACGCCAGTACCCGTTGATGCCCCCAGCGCGCAGCCGCCTACCCCCACCCCGGTGCCCCCGAAGACGCTGGTGGTATGCCTGGCGGACGAACCCAACGACCTTTACTTATACGGTGATACCTCGCGCGCCAAGTGGAGCGTTCTCGAAGCTCTCTACGATGGACCGGTGGATACGCTCAATTATGAGCCTTCCCCGGTGATCCTCGCCAGCCTGCCCTCCATAGAAAACGGCGGCGTTACCCTGAGGGAAGCGGCGGTCACCGAGGGAGACCCGGTGGCGAATGTTTACGGGGATATCGTTGCCTTCAAGAAGGGCGTGCGCGTTTTCCCGGCGGGCTGCACCTCGCCTGACTGCGCCGTCGAGTGGGATGGGAACGGTGAGCTTGTGCTGACCCAAATGGTGGTGAAATTCAGCCTGCTGGAGGGCATCACCTGGTCAGACGGTGAGCCGCTCAAGGCGCAGGACTCGGTCTTTTCGTACAATGTGAGCGCTGATCCCGCCACTCAGGTGACGAAAACCAACCTTGACCGCACCTTTTCATACACCGCATTGGATGAGCGAACCGTGGAGTGGGTCGGTCAACCGGGTTATCTCACCCTCAATCCGGCGGCGTTCTTATGGTCACCGCTGCCTGAGCATGCGCTGACCGGTCTCAGCGCGCAGCAGTTGAATGAAGACCCCTCCAGTACCCGCCAACCGCTTGGCTGGGGTCCGTATGTTTTGGATGAATGGGTCAGCGGCGATCACATCCGCCTGGTAAAGAACACGAACTATTACCGCGCGGCTGAAGGGTTGCCCTATTTTGATGTCCTTGTTTTCCGTTTCATCCCGGCCACACCTGAAGCCGACCTGAGCATGATGCTGACCGGCGAATGCGACATCATGGATACCAGCACCGGCCTGGAATCACAGATCGTGCGCGTGCGCGAACTGGAAGGCCAGGGCGAGCTGAAATCCTACTTCGGCATGGGACCGGAATGGGAGGGTCTGCACTTCGGCATCAAACCGGCTTCTTATGATGATGTTTACAACCCTTATGAAGACCGCCAGGACTTTTTCGGTGATGTACGGGTGAGGCAGGCTATCGCTTACTGCGTTGACCGGGAGTACATTCAAACTTACATCACCCTCAACCAGTCTGATATCCCGTCCACCTACCTCCCGCCCAATCATCCTTTTGCGGCGACCAGCACCAGAGCCTACAAGCACGACCCTCAGCTAGGTGCGCAGCTGCTTGAAGAAGCTGGCTGGCAGGATACTGACGGCAACCCCGCCACACCCAGGGTGGCGACGGAGATTGATAACATTTTCTACGATACTGAACTGTCATTTAACTATTACGTCACTGAGAGCGAACTGCACGCCAGCACCGCCAACGCCGTGATTGAGTCGCTGGGCGAATGCGGTATCAAGGTCACGCCCACCTACCTTTCGGTTGCGGATATGTACGCCGCCGGACCCGAGGGGCTGATATTCGGGCGTAACTTTGATCTGGCAGAGCTGGCCTGGTCCACCGGCAGGCAGCCGCCCTGCTTCCTTTTCTCTTCTACCGAAATACCATCTGCCGGGAATAAGTGGCTGGGTGCCCGCTATGGCGGGGTCAACTTCAGCGGTTTCACCAACGATGAATACGACGCCGCCTGTGAAACCGCGCTTTCCGCCGGGCTTGACCGCGAACTGCTGAAAGACCAGTCAGAGCGTATGCAGCAGATCCTGATGGAGGAGCTGCCCGCCCTGCCCCTGTTCTTCCACGTTAAAACCATGGTCTCGCGCACAGACCTGTGCGGCCTTGAACTGGATACAAGCGCCCGCAGTCCACTGAAAGATCTTGAATCCCTCACCCTGGGGGAGGCCTGCCCCGGCGATTGAGGCAGAGGGCGCGCACCGCCAATGTCATCTATTTTGTGTTAAAATCTACACCACTGCACAGGGAGTGTATTGGGGCGTGGTGCAACGGCAGCACACCAGACTTTGGATCTGTGGATCTTGGTTCGAATCCAGGCGCCCCAGCCTACGCAGCATGTAAATGAAGAAGAAACCTGACCCTCACAGAAACCAACCAGTGTACTTCAGCGCAGCTGCCAGAACCTCCAACGCGCGGCGCCAAAATATCCGGTGTAGAATAAAATGAATAACAGGTATTAATGTGGAGAGAAACATGAATCTTTCTACCATAATTCTCGCCGCCGGGCAGGGAACCCGTATGAACTCGGATCTGCCCAAGGTGCTGCATCCATTAAACGGAAAACCGCTGGTGAAATATTCCATCGATCTGGCGGCAGCGGTCGGGAGCACCTGCACGGTTGTGGTCATCGGCAACGGTGCTGAACAGGTCTGTAACACCCTCGGCGAATCTGTAGTATACGCCGTGCAGCAGGAACGCCTCGGAACCGCCAACGCGGTGCAGGCGGCTGAGGGTTTGCTGGGTACCGTGAATGGATTGGTGCTGGTCATATCGGCGGATATGCCGCTGCTGACAGCGGCTACATTGGCACACCTGGTTAAAACGCAATCACAGAGCGGTGGTCCGCTGACCCTGCTCACGGTACGCTCTGCCAACCCGCGCGGTTTCGGGCGCATCCTCCGCGCCGCGGGGGGCGGCGTGGCCGGCATCATCGAAGAAGCCCAGGCCACGCCCGCACAGCTGCAAATCGATGAGTTGAATGTCGGTGCTTACTGCTTCAGTTCCCCCTGGTTGTGGCAGGCGCTGCAGAAGATCGGGATTTCACCCAAAGGTGAATACTACCTGACGGATATCGTAGCGGTGGCGGTGGCAGAAGGGAAGACGGTCACGGGCATCACGGTGGCTGACGAGGAGGAAACCCTGGGCATCAACAACCGGGTGCACCTCGCAGAAGCCGAGCGCGTCATCCGCCGGCGCATTAACCGCGCGCACATGCTTGCCGGAGTGACCATGACCGACCCGGACCTTGTGTATATTGAGGAAAGCGTGACGATCGGCAGGGATACCACCCTGCTGCCCAACACACATCTCAGTGGCAGCACGGTCATTGACGAAGGCTGCGTGATCGGTCCGGATACTTCCATCAGCGATTCCACCATTGGTAGGCACTGCCACCTGCTGGCTTCAGTCATCGAGGGAGCGGTGGTGGAGGACGAGGTCGGCATGGGTCCGTTCTGCCACCTGCGCAAGGGGGCGCACCTGGGCCGCAGCGTGCACATGGGGAATTTTGGCGAGGTCAAAGATTCTTACCTGGCAGCCGGGGTCAAGATGGGGCACTTTTCTTACATCGGCAACGCCGACATTGGTGAAAATGTAAATATTGGCGCCGGAACCATTACCTGTAATTACGACGGTGTGAATAAGAATCCAACTGAGATCGGTGAAAATACCTTCATCGGCTCTGATACCATGCTGGTGGCACCACTTAAGATCGGCAGGAATGCCAAAACCGGGGCCGGTGCCGTGGTGACCCACGATGTGGCGGATAACGAAGTGGTCGCTGGCGTACCGGCGCGCCCAATGAAAAAAAAGAAGGAATAACGTGGAATTGATCGCCTGGATACTGCTTGGTGTTTTTTTACTGCTGGATTTTTTTATCTCAGTCACGCGGGCGGCTTTATTTAACGCGCGCCTGCCTCAGCTGATCGACCTGGGGACTGAAAACCGCGGCATGCTTGAACGCACGATAAAAGTGCTCGAAACCACACGTTTGCGCGCGACCATGCGCTTCTTGGTGGCGATGCTGCACGGGCTGGTGCTGGCGAGCGTCTGGATTCTCCTTGAAGCCGCCGGGGTGCGCTATTCCATCGCGGGCTTGCTTGGAATTTTTGCGTTAACGGTCTTCATCCTGCTCGCGTTCGAATTCCTGGTGGAGCGCTTCCCGTTGAAAAATCCCGAGACATGGGCCATGCGCCTGGCGCCGATCGCAAATTTCCTTGACCAGCTGTTCAGTCCGTTCACTTCACTGCTGGTGGGCTTGCAGGGTACCGGCGGTGTGGTGCAGCGCAACTTCGGAGCGGTCACCGAAGACGAGTTAAAGACCTGGGTGGAGGTCGGAGAACCTGAAGGCGGGCTCGAACCGGATGAACGCAAGATGATCTACTCCATCTTCCAATTCGGCGAAACATTGTGCCGCGAGATCATGGTGCCGCGCATCGAGGTGCTGGCGCTGGATGTAAACACCCCGTTGCATGATGCCATCAACCAGTTTGTTGAATCAGGGCACTCGCGCGCCCCCGTGTACGAGGATGTCATTGATAATGTGGTCGGGCTGCTGTACGCCAAAGACCTGCTTAAACTGCACACCACGCCGGCGGAAAACCAGACCATCCGCAAGTTCCTGCGGCCGGCGTATTTTGTGCCCGAATCAAAAAAGGTGGATGAGCTGCTGGCGGAAATGCAGGCCAGGGGCATTCACCTGGCGGTGGTGGTGGACGAATACGGCGGCATGGCGGGACTGGTGACACTCGAGGATATTGTGGAGGAGATCGTGGGTGAGATCCGCGATGAGTATGACCAGAGTGAAGAACGCCTGGTGGAAAAGATCTCTGACGAGGAATTCGTGTTTCTCGGAAGGGTTGCGCTTGATGACTTTAATGATGCGTTGAATACTGAACTCCAAACCGACCAGACGGATACACTGGGAGGGTACTTCTACAGCCAGGAGGGTCGGGTGCCGGTTGAGGGGGATGTATTGATCTTTGATGGCTGGCGCTTGACAGTGGAAGAGGTGCATGGCCGCCGGGTTGGCAGGATCCGCGCGCTCAGGATGGAGAAGCAGGATGAAGAAGACAATACAGATGGATGACGAGATACTGGAAAAGCTCATCGAGACAGCCCGCAGCGCGCGCAGCTGGGCGTACGCGCCGTACTCTCATTACGCGGTCGGGGCGGCCTTGCTCACTGCCGGAGGCAGGATCTATGATGGCGTGAATATCGAAAACGCCGCCTATCCCACCGGGATCTGTGCGGAACGGGTGGCGATTTTTAAAGCGGTTTCAGAGGGCGAGCGCGACTTCACGACCATTGTGGTGATGACGGATAATGGCGGCACGCCCTGCGGCTCCTGCCGCCAGGTGATGGCCGAGTTCGGGCTATCCACCCGTGTGCTGATCGTGGATACCAATGGCAGGGTGCATGTGGATACCACGGTGGAGGGATTGCTGCCCAGGGCTTTCAGGCCTGAAGACCTGCTCTGAGGTTACATGCCCAGGAGCGAGCGCAATATCCGGGTCGACGCGGTGGTGCTGCGTCATTCAGACTGGGGGGAAGCTGACCGGCTGCTGGTGCTTTACTCGCGCGAGCAAGGCAAGCTGCGCGCCATCGCCAAGGGGTTGCGCAAGATCCAGTCCCGCAAGGCGGGTCACCTTGAGCCATTCACCCGCGCTGCCATCATGCTGGCAAAGGGGCATGACCTGTGGATTGTGACCCAGGCGGAAGCCATTGACCTCTTTCAACCGCTGCGGGAGAACCTGCAAAGAATGGGGCAGGCGGCTTATGTGGTGGAATTGCTTGACCGGTTTACCTATGAAGAGGGACAGAACTGGCAGCTCTACAAACTGCTCACCGACACACTGGAAAGGTTGAGCACGGTCGAGGATGATTTTGTCCCGGTTAAATACTATGAAATGCGTTTGCTTGACCTTCTGGGTTACCGGCCGCTGTTGTTCGAGTGCGCCGCCTGCGGCGAGGAAATCACTGCCCGAGACCAGTATTTTTCAGCGGATATGGGCGGAGTGCTGTGCCCGAAATGTGCAGCACGGGGTCAGAGCAGCCGTCCAGTTTCAGTAGAAGCTCTGCGTTTTCTGCGCCACTTTCAGCGCAGTGATTATAAACAGTCGCTGCGCGCCGCTCCCCCGGTTGCCGTTCGGCACGAGATCGATGCCATGCAGAATTATTACCTCACTTACCTGCTCGAACGCAGCCTCAACTCGCCGGAATTCCTGAAACAGATCCGCAAACAGATGTAAGCCATTTTCAAAACAACAGGCTCTACCTGCACTGGGGGTATAATGGAACCACTTAAAAGCCACCACTCCCGGAGTATTTATGAACAAACCGCTTGATTTTCAATCTGTGATCATGTCACTGCAGCAATTTTGGGCGAAACAGGGGTGCCTGATCTGGCAGCCGTATTACAGCCAGGTTGGCGCGGGAACGATGAACCCCGCGACCTTTTTGCGCGTGCTGGGTCCGGAACCGTGGAAGGTGGCATATGTAGAGCCCTCGATCAGGCCGGATGACGGGCGTTACGGCGAGAACCCCAACCGTTTTCAGCAGCATTACCAGTTCCAGGTCATCCTCAAGCCCGATCCGGGCAACCCGCAGGAGATCTACCTCGAATCACTGAAGGCGATAGGCATAGATCCGCGCGAACATGATATCCGTTTTGTTGAAGATAACTGGCAGCAGCCCGCGTTGGGCGCCTGGGGACTTGGCTGGGAGGTTTGGCTGGACGGGCAGGAGATCACCCAGTTCACGTATTTCCAGCAGGCGGGCGGGCTGATGCTAGACCCGGTATCGGTGGAGATCACCTACGGTCTCGAGCGTATCACCATGCCGCTGCAGCGTGTGCATCATTTCCGTGAAATGCGCTGGAACGACACGCTTACCGATGGTGATGTGAACCTGCAGGCTGAGGTGGAACACAGCAAGTACTACTTCGAGGTGGCGGATGTGGACCGCATGCGGCAGCTCTACCAGCTATACCAGGCGGAGGCCGAAGGGGCGTTGGAGCAGGGGTTAGTGCTGCCCGCTTATGATTACCTGTTAAAGTGTTCACACACCTTTAATATACTTGATACCCGCGGGGCGGTAGGGGTGACCGAGCGGCAGGCGTTGTTCGGCAGGATGCGTGAAATGGCGCGGCGTATTTCTGAGGCATATGTGGCCCAGCGCCAGAAACTGGAATTCCCCTGGTTGATTGAAGGGACTAAAGCAGCTGCGGTTAATTCCGGAAAGGCTGATCAACCCGTTTACCCGTCTGGACCCGCGGATTTCCTGCTGGAGATCGGCACCGAAGAGCTGCCTGTTGCGGAACTGCAAGGCGCGCTGGATCAACTGACCGGTCGCGTACCATCGCTGTTGGAAGAGCTGCGTTTGAAGCATGGTAAAGTGACAATCCAGGGCACACCGCGCCGCCTGGTAGTGATCGTCAACGACCTGGCTGAACAGCAGGAGGCGAAGGAGACCCTTGTCAAGGGTCCGCCAGCCAGCCGTGCTTATGATGCCGCGGGTCAGCCCACACGCGCCGCTGAAGGATTTGCCCAGAGCAAGGGTGTCAGCGTGCATGACCTGCAGACGCGGGAGATCGATGGCGGCACCTACCTGGTAGCGCTGGTGAGTGAAGAGACGCGCTCAGCCTATGATGTGCTGCGTGAGGCGCTTCCAGGGCTGGTGGACGGCCTTAAGTTTGAGAAGACCATGCGTTGGAATCATACCAACACAGCCTTCTCCCGGCCGGTGCGCTGGTTGACAGCGCTGCTGGGGAGCACCGCCATCCCGTTTGAATTTGCCGGGGTCACCGCCACAAACCTCACCAGGGGTTTGCGATTTAACGAACCGGCTGAATGCGCGCTCGCATCTCTGCAAGACTACCAGGCTTATCTATCGGGTCAGGGTATTATGCTCGACCCGCTGCAGCGCAAGGAAGCCATCAGGCAGCAGGTGAAGGATCTGTGCGCGCAGGTTGGCGGCACACCGCTCCCTGATGAAGAGCTCCTGGAGGAAGTGAGCCGCCTGGTTGAAGCTCCCACGGCGCTGCTCGGTACTTTCGACCCGGCTCACCTTGAGCTTCCGCCCGAGGTACTCATCTCGGTAATGAAGAAACATCAGCGTTACTTCCCGGTGGTCGATGCCGCGGGCAGTCTGCTGCCATACTTCGTCATCATCCGCAACGGCGATTCGCGCGGTGCAGAACTGGTCACCAATGGCAATGAACAGGTGATCAAAGCGCGGTTTGCAGACGCGCAGTTCTTCATCAACGAAGACCTGAAGCACAAGCTTGAAGACATGCTCGAGCGACTGGGTACGCTCACCTTTCAACATAAACTCGGTTCGATGCTTGATAAATCCCGCCGTGTCACTGCCATCACGCAAGCGTTGGCTGACGCGCTGGCTTTATCAGCGGAAGAGAAAGCTGCTGCATTACGGGCTGCCGTGTTATGCAAGGCGGACCTGGTCACACACATGGTGGTGGAGATGACCTCGCTGCAGGGAGTAATGGGGCGGTACTACGCGCTTCATTCAGGAGAGGACCAATCCGTGGCGGATGCCATCAGGGAACACTACCTGCCGCGATTCACCGGCGATGCTTTCCCGGGATCTAAAGCCGGACTGGCGGTAAGCCTGGCGGATAGGCTGGATTCGCTGGTGGGGCTGTTCGCCGCCGGGCTGGCGCCGACCGGCACGCGCGATCCCTTCGCGCAGCGGCGCACCGCCATCGGCTTGGTGCAGACGCTGGCAGCGTTTGACCTTAATTTTGACCTGCGTCAATGGATGGAACTCTCCGCGCAGCACCTGCCGATCACGGTCAGCACAGAGAATATGCAGGCTTGCGCCGAATTTATTACCGGCCGACTGCGCAATATCCTGATCGATCAGGGTTATCGATACGATGTCGTGGACGCTGTGCTGACAGAACAGGCTAATAACCCGGCTGGCGTGCAGCGCGAAGTTAAAGAACTGAGCGCATGGGTGCAGCGGGAGGACTGGAATGTGATCCTGCCGGCGTACGCCCGCTGTGTCCGCATTACCCGCGACCAGGGGCAAACCTACCCGGTGGAGCAAGCCTTATTTTTAGAATCTACAGAGGTAGTACTATACAATGAGCTGGAAAAGGTGGAGCAGGCACAACGCCGCAAGGGGTCTGTTGCAGATACCCTGAACGCATTCCTGCCGATGATACCGGCGGTCAACGCCTTCTTTGACGAAGTCCTGGTGATGGCTGAAGACCCCAAAGTACGCGTCAACCGACTGGGCTTGCTGCAGCGCATTTCAGCGCTAATGAATGAGGTTGCCGACCTCTCACGGCTGGAGGGTTTTTAGCAGTTCATCCTCCTGCCAGGGATTGATCAGGTTTCTGGGCTAAAATTGTATCTATGACAGCGGTTGATGAGATCAAAGCCAGGTTGGATATCGTTGACATCGTCTCTGAAACGGTGAAGCTGCGCCGTTCCGGCAGGAGTTACACCGGTTTTTGCCCATTCCACCCGAATTCAAAGACCCCGGCTTTTGCTGTGTTTCCTGATAGCGGCACGTGGCGCTGTTTCGGCGCCTGCAACGAGGGCGGGGATATTTTTAAGTATGTGATGAAGCGTGAAGGCTGGGACTTCGCCGAAACGCTCAAGTACCTGGCGGAGAAGGCTGGTGTGGTATTAACCCCGCTGACGCCTGAGCGCAGGGAAAAAGAAGACCAGTATGAAACGCTGCGCCGTCTGCTCGAGGAGAGCGTCAAGTACTACCAGTTCCAGTTGACCAAAACACCCGCAGGCCGGCCGGCATACGAATATCTGCTCAAGCGCGGCATTTCGCCCGCGTCCATTGAAGCTTTTGAACTGGGTTACGCCCCCGATTCCTACGAGGCACTGTTGGGACACCTCAGCGGAAAAGGACATTCTCTTGAGCAGATGGCAGAAGTGGGATTAGTGATTGAGAGGGATTCCGGGGGGTATTATGATAAATTCCGCAACCGCATCATGTTCCCCATCCGCGATGGTGTGGGGAAGATGGCGGGTTTCGGTGCGCGTGTGCTTGACCCGGAGGATGTTCCAAAATTCCTCAACTCTCCGCAAACGCCTTTGTTTAACAAGAGCCACCTGCTTTATGGGTTGAACCTGGCAAAAAAAGCCATCCGTGATGCTGATCAGGTGGTGATCGTGGAAGGTTACCTGGATGTTATCGCCCTGCACCAAAGCGGGTTTGCCAACAGCGTGTCTCCGATGGGCACCGCGTTGAACGAAGATCAGCTTCGCTACCTGAAGAAGTACACCCGGCGCATCGTGCTGGCGTTGGATGCCGACGCAGCGGGCGAGAAGGCTACCCTGCGTGGCGTTGAAGTAGCACGCCAGGCGCTGGACCGCGAAACTGAATTAACATACGACCCGCGTGGATTGCTGAAGCATGAGGCCAGGCTGCAGGCGGATGTGAGGGTAACCACGCTCCCGGCCGGTTTGGACCCGGATGATGTGGTGCTCAAGGATAAGCAGGATTGGCAGCATGTGCTGGAAAGCGCCAAACCAATTGTGATTCACGTGATGGAAACACTGGCCTCGGGTCAGAACCTTGAAGACGCCAAAGTTAAATCTGGCATCGCGGCGCAGGTGACCCCGTTAATTGAAGATGTCCCGTCTGCTGTAGAACGCGACACCTACCGCCAGCAGCTGGCACGCCTCCTGCGGGTTGATGAGCGCTCATTGATGGGCAGCCAGAAGGTGCGTGAGCGAACGCGTCGAAGCGCTTCAGGTGCGGCGCAGGAAACTCAGGTTGTTCCCGCACAGACGATAGAGAGAACCATCGATACCCGCACCCTGCAGATGGAGAAGCATTTTCTGGCGCTCTTGCTGCGCGATACCAACCGTTATTATGAGCTGGAGCGGCGTCTGAAATCCGCGGGAGTCGAATCTCTTTCGGGAGCGGATTTTGAAGACGCGCAAAATAACGAACTGGCGAAGTGCCTGATGAAGGGAATGAAGCAGGACGCTCTCGACGCGTTGGATTTCGTGAAAGAAAACACCGCGGCTGATTTCGAGGAGCGCCTTACCGAACTGCTCGCAGACAACACAATAAAAATTACCCAAAACGAAATGATCTTATCTGACCTGTACCGCACCCTCATTTCTCTACGCTTGATTCGCATCAACCAAGTGATCAGCCAGCTGCGTTACCTGCAGGAGGCGGAAAACGCAAACCAGGATGACAAGACATTGCAGGCAATGATACTGAACAACACCCTCGCTCGTGGAAAACTCGACCTGGCGCTGGCCAGGACGCAGGAAAATGCCGCAAAATGACTTTATGGTATAGTTAACCCATGTCTTCAGGCCAGAAAAGCTCTACGCAGCGATCAACGACCCAGAAGGTAGGTTCCGGTCAGGTGGCGGCAGCCGCGAAAACACCCGCGAAACGAACCACAGGAGCGCCAAAAACCGCGCGTTCACAGGCGCGCAAGAAAAGTGAAGGCGCGCCTGCGGAAGAGATCAATTTACCTGAATCCGAATCAGGAAACCAGAATAATCAAACCGGAAACGAGAACAGCCCGGATAACCAGGAAACGGATGAAGCCGGGATTTCACTGGCTGCTTCTGAATGGAATGAGATTGAACCTGAAGACCCGGCTGAGATCCTTGAAGATCCCGCTATCGCGCTGGAACTGAGCGAAGACCCGGTTCGGCTGTACCTGAAAGAGATCGGGCAGATCAACCTGCTGGATGCTGATGCTGAGTTCAGGCTGGCTGCCAGGATCGAAGCCTGTGTAAGGGTCAAAGCCCTGCGCCTGCACGTTCGCCCGTGCCCCGGCAACGACAAGCACTATCGCGCACTGTTCACCGCCATAATCTCCGAGTTAATAACTTCATGGACGCGCTTGCAGGAAGACGCTGCGCGCATGGGATTAACCGACTATCCGGATCTCGCGCTGACCCTCGCGGAAGCCCGGCTGCTCAGGCAATCATGGCAGGCGGACGAACCATCATACCTTCACAACTACCTTGATAATGGCCTTTGGGGAAAAGACCCCGTTTGGGAGGCATTGGTCAGGCAGGCTTTCACAGTCTTTATGTGCATGTATCTACTGCCTGAGCGGGTTTCATCGGCATTGTTCGATCACATCACCCGTAGCGAGACCTTGCCGGAAATGACCTGGTTGAAGAGGCGGCTGCCGGATGAACAAGCGCTCGAGTCTGAGATCGAAGAGGTTTGCAAGCGTTCAGAAGAAGCCAATCAGACGTTGATCCGCGCCAACCTGCGGCTGGTGGTGAGCATCGCCAAGCGCTACCTCGGCCGTGGAATCTCGTTCCTGGATCTGATCCAGGAAGGCAATCTCGGCTTGCTGCGGGCGGTGACAAAATTCGATTCAACCCGTGGTTTTAAGTTCAGTACCTACGCCACCTGGTGGATCAGGCAATCCATCAGCCGCTATATTGCCGAACATGCCCGCACCATCCGCATCCCGGTGCACCTGTTTGAGGCCATTACACGTATCCTGCGGGTGCAGCGCAGCCTGGTGCAGGAGTTGGGAAGAGAACCGACGCTCGAGGAACTGGCGCTGGAATCCGATCTCATTTCCACAGAAGACGCGGTCGCGATCAAAAGTGCCCGCGCCACCAACCAGCCGCTTGAAGGCGAAATGCAGCGCCGCTGGTCATGGGCAACCTTGAAGGTGCAGCGCATCCTGCAGTCAGCGGAAGAGCCGATCTCGTTAGAAAGACCGGTTGGTGATGAAGAAAGCAGCCAGTTGGGCGATTTTATTGAGGACGACGAGGCGCTGGAACCAATGGATGCCGCAGCCCGTGAGATGCTGAGGGAACAGGTTCAAAATGCGCTGGCGGCTCTATCGGAGCGTGAACGGCAGGTGCTTGAACTACGGTTTGGGCTGATCGACGGCAAAGACCACACGCTGGAGGAGGTAAGCCGTTACTTCAATGTGACGCGCGAGCGCATCCGCCAGATCGAAGCCAAAGCCCTACGCAAACTGCGTCATCCGACGCGCAGCCGCTACCTTAAAGAATACCTGGGTTAACGCGAATAAATCCGGAAATTACTTACAGGTCTCGCCAAGCGCTTCACGCAGGCTGATGACTTTCCAATCTGTTTCCATCAGCTTCTGTAATTCATCCAGGTTCTCGGGGATGATGTGCAGAATCAGAATGCTGCCGGGTCTAAGGGGCATGCGGTTGGGTTCGAAGGTGTGTTCGTCAGCGCTCCAATAGGCCGGGACGAATCCCTGATCACTGGCAGCCTGCATGAATTGCGGGGTCCACCGACCCCATGGTGCTCTCACGTAAGGCGTCACGCCCCGGTTGTAAAGGTCATCTCCGATCACCGTTCTTAACGCCTCAGACCAGTCCTGGTAATCGCGCAGCCAATCCTCAAGGGTCATGCCATCGATCACGCTTACGTCTGGATGGGTGTGACTGTGGTACCCGATATCATTACCGTTTTCCACCAGGCGCTGGAAGGTTTCTTTTTGGATCTTGGTGGCGAAGGAGGTACCCACCAGGAAAAAGGTCGCCCTGGCGTCATTTTCCTCCAGTATATCCAGCATCTGGTTGAGCACTTCGTTGTTGTAACCATCATCGATGGTCAGCACCACGAAATCTTCTGAAGTATCGAAAGTTTTCAATAGCCCGCTGTCGTCGTAAAACGGGATGGCTTTTACCCGGCTTGTCTGACAGATCTCGATCGTCGGCAGGGGGGTCGGCTCAGTGGTCGCGGTCATCTCTGGCGGGATTGTGGCCGTTGGAAATGCCGTGACCGTGGTAGTGGCCGGAGGAGGGTCTGCTATCAAAGGCGCTGAGGCCATGCGCGGGGCGCAGGCCGAAAGAAAACATAGGCCGAGCATGATTACCAATAAACCAACGTTAATGGGAAAACGCATTGACACTCACCTTTATTAACAGCAATAATGATTTCATTACGGAGTATTTTACTCAAAACCCTTGACTTGCGTCAGGTTTTTTTCCATGATATACTCATTTTACTTGAGTTAATAACAATATTGAAAAGGTTATTTCTGGTTTCACGGGTGAAACCGGAAGACAAAAATCCCGTCTCTGAAAAATAAATATGCAGTCCCGAACCTGTACCCAGGTCGGGGTGTCAATATCCAACCTATACCGATGGACATGAACCTATGAAAATTCTTGAAATGGAAGACGCCTCCCTATCCTCGCTGCGCGCGATTGCGGAGGAGCTCAAAGTCCCCAACGCGAAGAGATTGAAAAAAGAAAACCTGATCATCAACATCCGGCGGGCGGAAGCCGAGCAGGAAGGGCTTGAAGTTCGCGGCGGTGTGCTCGAGATCACACCTGAAGGTGTGGGCTTCTTGCGCAACAACTACTCGATCGGATCTGAGGATGTTTATGTTTCACAGGCGCAGCTGCGCCGCCATGACCTGCGCATGGGGGATCTGATCATCGGCGCGGTAAGGCCGCCGCGCGACGCGGAGCGTCATTACGGGCTTCTCAAAGTGGAGAGCGTCAATGGTATCGCTCCGGAGGAAATACGCAACCGCAAGACCTTTGAAAGCCTCACCCCCATCTTCCCTGACAAACGCTTTGACCTGGAAACAGATAAGAGTATCCTTTCATCGCGGCTCATAAACCTGATCGCGCCCATCGGCCGCGGTCAGCGCGGTATGATCGTTTCACCCCCCAAGGCTGGTAAAACGACGATTCTGAAACAACTGGCGAACTCGATCACCGCTAACAACCCCGAGATACACCTGATCATCGCTCTCATCGGTGAGCGCCCTGAAGAAGTGACCGATATGGACCGCTCTGTGGATGCGGAAGTGGTGGCATCAACCTTCGATGAGCCGGTTAGCGCGCACGTGCGCACCGCCGAGATCACGCTTGAGCGCGCCAAGCGCCTGGTGGAAATCGGCCGGGATGTGGTCATCCTGATGGACTCGTTGACCCGCCTGGCGCGTGCCTACAACCTTGTCGTCAATCCTTCAGGCCGCACCCTTTCAGGCGGTATGGATCCCTCCGCGCTTTACCCGCCCAAGAAGTTCTTTGGCGCAGCGCGCAACATCGAAGAAGGCGGTTCTTTAACCATCATTGCCACCGCGCTGGTGGATACCGGTTCCCGCCTGGATGACGTGGTTTATGAAGAGTTCAAAGGAACCGGCAATATGGAACTGCACCTGTCGCGCAGGCTGCAGGAACGGCGTGTCTTCCCCGCGATTGATATTGAACGTTCGTCCACCCGACGTGAAGATCTGTTGTTGGGACCGGATATTCTGCCGCGCGTGTGGTTGATGCGGCGCATGTACCTGCAAATGATCGGCACACCACCCCAGGGGGCGGGCATGGACCCGGCAGTGGCGACTGAAGCGATATTACAGCGCATGGCGCGTTCAAAAGACAATATGGAATTCCTGGAGAATCTAACGGAGGATTAGTTGGCTAAAAAACAACCAGTCCCGGAAGCGCCGGTAGAGCCGGAAAAACAGCAAAAACCTGTTCAACCCGCTCGACCAGCACAATCCTGGACGGTCATTCTCTCATGGGGGGGAACACTATTATTGGTTGCGATCTTATTGGCAGTGTTGTTCCGTTTTAACCCCAATGACCTGGTCAAAAAGAACGATCAGCCGGTGACTGGAGATACGGGTATTCAAGTGGAACTACCCGCGTTAAACACCACCCGCGCGGATTACTCCCTGGTAAGAGCCGCGAGCCTGGATACCACTGTCCCGGAAGGCGTACGTCATTTTGCCATCAAGCACACTGTCGTAGAAGGGGATTCGATCTTCGCCATCGCGAAGATGTACAACCTGAAACCCGAGTCCATTTTATGGGCGAATTATGACCTGCTGAATGACGACCCGACGTATCTGAACCCGGGCTGGCAATTGACCATACCGCCCACTGACGGCATCTATTACAAATGGAAAGAAGGCGATACGCTTGAGAAGATAGCGGAGAAGTACTACGCGAATATTGACGACATCATCCGCTGGCCATCCAATCATTTGGATATCACCAGTCCCTCCGTTGAAGGACTGGATTATGTGATGATCCCCGGCGGTTACCGCGAGATACAGTCCTGGATCGTACCGCTGGCTTACACTTCCGGTTCCGGCGCTACGCGCGAGATCGCCGGACCGGGTGGATGCGCGTCAACCAGTTATGCGTTGATCGGCTCCACGGCTTTCATTTGGCCGGCAGCACAGTATGACCTGTCAGGGTTTGATTTTTCCAGCTATCATCTTGCCATCGATATATCCGCCGGTGTGGGAGACGCGATCTACGCTTCCGACAGCGGCACGGTGGTGTACGCCGGTTGGAATAATTCGGGTTACGGCAACCTGGTGGTCATTGACCACGGCAACGGCTACGAAACGCTCTATGCCCACCTTTCGCAGGTATATGTTTCCTGCGGCCAGGGTGTGTACCGGGGCGGCGTGATCGCTGCTGCGGGTAATACCGGCCGATCGTTCGGGTCTCACCTGCATTTCGAAGTCCGCTTGAACGGTGGTTTTGTTAACCCCTGGTCTGTGTTGGGTTACTGAGTTCACAACGATCTTATGAAAAACGGGAGGATGCTATCCCCCCGTTTAGAGTTTTAAAGAAGATTCAACGGGTCCAAAGTGAGATCCACCAGCAGGCCGGCTGATCGCCAGGTGCTGATCGGATGCTGTTCGAGCACCACTCGCGGGTCGGGAGCGCGGATGATCACCTGCCAGCGGTAGTACCCTGAACGTTTCTGGTAAAAGCAGGGGACCGGTCCAATGAGAGAGGTGTTGCGGTAGTTCTCTGCTTCGATCCAATGCTGCAGCTGCTCCCCGGCTGCCAGGGCGGCTTTTTGCACAGCCAGGGGGTCCGTGTGCCTGAATTCGATCTTTAATAGCCGCGAGTATGGAGGATACCCGGTACGCTCCCGGTACGCCAGTTCACTCTTATAAAAGCCCTCGGCGTCATAAGCCGCGGCCGCCTGGATGGCGTAATGATCCGGCTGGAAGGTTTGCAGGATGACCCTGCCGCCGCGCCCGCTGCGGCCAGCCCGCCCCGCCACCTGGGTGAGCAGCTGGTAGGTGCGCTCTGCGGCCCTGAAATCCGGAAGGTTCAGGCTGATGTCTGCCAGCACAACGCCTACCAGTGTTACCAGCGGCAGGTCCAGGCCTTTGGCGAGCATTTGTGTACCGATGAGGACATCAGCGCGGTGCTGGATGAAATGGTCGAGGATAAGGTCGTGCGCGCCGCGGAAGCGGGCGGTGTCCGCGTCCCAGCGCAGCAGGCGGGCGGAAGGGAACTGATCGCTTAAGGTTTTTTCCAGGCTTTCGGTGCCCATGCCGAACTGGCGGATATTTTTACCGCCGCATGAAGGGCACTTCAACGGTAAAGCGCGTCGGTAATTACAGGTATGACAGATCAGCGCGTTTTCGTCTGCGTGCCAGGTGAGCTGGGTATCGCAGCGCGGGCAGCGCATCACGTACCCGCAGTCGCGGCAAAAAACGTATGAAGCGCTTCCACGCCGGTTGAGGAAGAGGATCGCCTGCTCGCCGCGCTGCAGCACATCATTGAGTGCGGCATGAAGTGCCAGGCTGATGGGTGAACGATTACCGGCGCTCAGCTCCCGGCGCATGTCTACGACCTCGACCGGCGGCAGATCGGTGAAAAGCGGTTGTACGGCTTCAGGTTCTTTCCCGTCCCAGGGGGTGTGCGCCAGGATGCGTCTGGGCAGCTGGTGAATAAGCCAGTGATTTTTCTTGAATTTATAAAGGGTTTCCACGTCCGGTGTGGCGCTGCCCAACAGCAGGCAGGCGCCGCTGATTTGACTCAGCGTGAGCGCGCTTTGAACGGTGTGGTAGTGCGGCTGGGTGTCTTCCTGGCGGTAGGATGAGTCATGCGCCTCATCAATAATGATCAAACCCGGATCAGGTAAAGGGGAGAAAAGCGCGCTGCGCGCGCCGATGACGATGGGCAGCAGACCGGAGCGGATGCGGCGCCAGGTATCATAGCGCTCCCCCGCTGAAAGTTTTGAGTGGACCAACCCCACCTTGCCGGGGAAGCGCGCGAAGAAACGTTTCACTGTCTGCGGGGTGAGTGATATTTCGGGGACGAGGATAAAAACACCTTTGCCGGATTGCAGCGCAGCTGCAGCGGCGCGCAGGTAGATTTCAGTCTTTCCGGAACCGGTGACACCGATCAGCAGGTTAGGGACGCGCGCAGACGCCGTTTCAAGCTGGTTTTGGATGCTCTGCCAGACTTCCTGCTGGTGGCTGGTGAGGATGGGAGGGCGGGTGAGCACAGGTTGCAGTTTTTCCAGCGGGTCGCGCCAGATCTCGGTCTCGCCGAGGGTGATCAGCGACATTTCTGCAAGGCGGTTAAGATCCGCGGAACTTGCACCGCTCTCAGCGTAAACCCAGGAAACGTTGACAGGGATTGCCTGTTCTTCGAGGAACTCAAGCACAGCCTTGCGCCGTTGTTCAACCGGTGTGCCTGCTTTACCGATACGAACAGCAGGATCTTCGCGCCAGCCTTGCGGCGCGCTGAATTGCGCGGTGCGCACAACCTTTGGCCGCACAGCAGGAGGCGGCAGAATAGGACAGGATTCAACGAGGCCTGCTTTCACCAACCTTGGCAGGCTATCTCTCCAGTTCACTCGGGGCAGCGCCGCGTCCAACTGGCGGCCGCGCAGCGCGCCGCGCTTATCGAGTGCATCGATCAGGCGCTGCTGCACAACTGTAATACCGGCTGGAGGCAGCTGAGATGTGCGTTTCACCAGGATATCAGCGTGTTGACTGAGCCCCGGCGGCACCATCAGGTCAAGGCATTGCGGAAGCGTGGCCAGGTTTTCTTCTGCCATAAGTTCTGCCAGCCGCATCTGCCAGGGGGTTAGTACAGGCACATCGTCGATGACCGATTCGATCCGCTTGGTCTCGGAAACCGCGGGTGCATCCAGCAGGCTGACAATAATGCCCTGCGCCGGCTGCCTGCCAAAAGGTACAGTGACGAGGGTTCCCGGTTTTACCAGGCTCTCGAGTTCGGCAGGAAGCTGGTAATCAAAGAGTTCAGACAACTGGGCGATGTTGACAGAAACGCGGGCGTATTGGGGCATCGCGGTGATTTCCAGGGCGGGTCAGTGTGTGATTGCGAGCGCGCCGTAACCGACCACGCGGCTGCTGTCACCTGAGGCATCAGCTGAGGTAGTGTGATGCAGCAATGTGACCCTGTTTGCGCCGAGGAGTTTAGCCGTCCACAACATAAAAGCCACAGCCCCGGCGCCGCATGCAAAGCCCTCACCGCAGCGCTCTGCTTTCAGAACGCCGTCAGGTGAGAAAGCGGTGATCTGTTGCAGCATGCTGTTATCGAGCTGGATGGCCTCGCTTTCATCGTAAAAATGTGAAAGGTCAGTGCTGGCGACCAGGAGCACCTTGTAGCCCTTGAGCAAAGGTGCGATGGCGGCAGCGGATGATTCCAGCAGGTCGGGTTCCTGGCTGCGCACCATTATTGGCACCAGGCTGAAAGGCGCGGTTAATGCCACCTGGAGGAACGGCAGTTGAATCTCCAGCGAATGCTCGCGGTCGTTGGCGATGTGCTGCAGGATCTCACCCGTTTCTTTTTCAATGCTGGCAGAGCACTTCTCCACCAGCTCCTGGTCAACTCGAACTTCTCCAAGGGGGGTGGCGTAAGCCTGGTGAGCGCTGGTCAGCAGCCTGTGGGGCATATAATCGTGCAGCGGCGAGAAAATAACGCAAACATCATAAGCGTTTCCTCTAATACAGCGGTAGGCATGCCCGGCGGTAGATCCGGAATAGAAATAACCGGCATGGGGGGAAATCAAACCTGTAATTTCGCCCGGCAGCACAACGGGTGCCGCCTCTTCGATATACCCGTTGATCTCGCTGCGCAGCACATCCGCATTAGCCGGGTACCAGGCCCCGGCGATAGGAGAACGGCGAATGGGGGGATAGGGATTCATACTCACCTCACTGCTTCTATTATACAGTCGCGCAGCGGGTAAAAAAATACCCGGCCGCTAAAAGCAGCCGGGTCGGGTGGAATTCGATCATTGATCGTCACGTTCACGCAGATGTGGAAAGAGCAGCACCTCGCGGATGTTCTTCTGGCCGGTCAACAGCATCACCAGGCGGTCAATGCCCATGCCAAACCCGCCCTGCGGCGGCATACCGTAAGACATGGCCTTGAGGTAATCCTCATCCATCGGGTGCCGTTCCTCGTCGTCAGCCTTGTAATCGCGCCCCATTTCAAGAAAACGTTTTTCCTGTTCCAGGGGATCGTTCAGCTCGGTGAAAGCGTTGCATATTTCCATCCCGTTCACAAAACCTTCAAAACGCTCCACAGTAGAAGGGTCGCCCGGGATGTTTTTGGCGAGAGGGGAAATATCGCGGGGATAATCGTACATAAATGTCGGCTGCACGAGGGTTGGTTCGACGAACTCTTCAAGCAATTGTTCGATGAGCTTGCCGCGTGCTTCGCCGGGTTTAACTTTTAACCCCTTGGCAATCATCACACCCTCCAATGATTCTGCCGTGGGGTACAGGGCAATATCAACGCCGGAGTTGTCAATGAGACTCTGGCGCAGGTTGACACGCTGCCAGGGCGGGTTGAAATCCAGCTCTTTGCCGTCGTACATTACCTTGCGGGTGCCGAAAACGCTGTCGCACACATGGGCGATCATTTCCTCTGTAAGTTCCATCACTTTGAGGTAATCCGAGTACGCCCAGTAAAACTCCAGCTGGGTGAACTCAGGGTTGTGTTTGAATGAGACACCCTCATTGCGAAAGTCGCGGCCGATCTCGTACACCCGATCAAAACCGCCCACGGTGAGGCGTTTGAGGTAGAGCTCAAATGAAATGCGCAGGTACAGGTCCTGTTTTAACTGGTTGTGATGGGTGATGAACGGCTTCGCCGCCGCGCCGCCGTAAATGGGTTGCAGGATTGGGGTTTCAACCTCCAAAAAGCCGCGCTCGTCAAGAAAATCGCGCAGCGCGCGCACTACAGCGGTGCGGGTGCGGAAGATCTGGCGCACCTCCTGGTTCACTGCCAGGTCAGCGTAACGCTGACGGTAACGGGTTTCGGGGTCAGAAAGGGTGGCATGGCGTACCATCTGACCATCCACAACTTCATCCTTGGCAGCTGGAAGGGGAGTGATGGCCTTTGCCAGCATCTTGAAGTCGCGCACCAGCAGGCTTACTTCGCCCGTACGCGTACGCACCAGGTCGCCGGCGGCCTGGATGTAATCACCCAGGTCAAAATGCTCCTTGAAGCGCTGCATTTCATCTTCTCCCAGCTCATTGACGCGGAAGAAGAGCTGGATGCGCCCGCTGCCGTCTTCGATGTGCGCAAATGCCAGCTTGCCCATCAACCGCACTGCGCGCAGCCGACCACCCAGCACGACGCTGAGCGTTTCAGCACTGCCGGCTTCTTCGGCCGTTTCAAAGGTCTTAATCGCGTCTGCGGTGGTACTGTTCACCTCCGTGCGCGTGGGATAGGGTTCGAATCCCACATCCCGCATCTGCTGGATTTTTTCAAAACGGATTTTTTCAAGGTCATTGAGTTCCATGGTCATTTCCTTTTTTAATCAAGAAGCCCGCCCTTGTGATCGGGGGCAGGCCTCTGTTTGCTCAGAGAACGGATCACCCTGGTGTTGCTGCGGCGTGACCCCCGGTTGGTTAGAGATCCACCTTGAGCACCTTAACCGTGTAAGGGCCCGCTGGCGCATCGATCTGAACCTTGTCACCCACGCGCTTACCCAGCAGCGCTTTACCCATCGGCGATTCGTTTGAGATCTTGCCAATAGAAGGATCAGCCTCTGCAGCGCCCACGATCTCGTATTCTTCTTTTACAGTCGTGCCTTCCTCCTGGATGGTCACGCGGTTGCCCACCTGGATGATTTCCTTGTCGATCTCCTTCTCATCCACCACACGCGCGGTGGCTAGCAGGATCTCCAGCTCTTTTATCGCGCCTTCAACGAAAGCCTGTTCGTTCTTGGCAGCTTCAAGTTCTGCATTGTCCAACAGCTCCCCGCCCTCAATGGCTTCATGCAGCCTGATGGCGATTTGCTCACGCTTGGTTGTCCGCAGGTATTCCAGCTCATCCTGTAGTTTCTGATATCCTTCGGTTGTCAGGACTGGTGTTGGCATATCCTTTTCCTTCCAATGTTGTTTCGTGATAAGGGAGTCTCCCCTTTTGCAGCAAATTATCCATATGGATAGAAAAAAACCACTCCGTTGGGAGCGATTTAGCAACGAGAGAAGATTGTCGCAGTTCTCTCTGAATTAGGATTAATATATCATAAACGGCAGCGGTTTGCAAGCGTCAAACGCGTAAAAAACAAGTTGTCTGGACAAGTAAGTCTGATGCAATTCTTACAAATCGATTCTATATTAAAGATGGTGGTAGATTGGTTTCTTGCGGAAACCCGCTAAACGAAAATGATAGTCGTGTATAATGAATTAAGCTAAACGAAAGGATAGAATGAACCTGCTGCTGGATCCAAATGTTGCCTATGTCATCCTGGTGATCGGGTTTGTGTTGGGTGTACTGGCGCTGTTCACACCCGGTACGGGCATTTTAGAGATCGGTGTGCTGTTTGCCATCGTCCTGGCGGGGTACGCGGTCCTTGAGCTGCCGATCAACATCTGGGCGCTAATACTGCTTGTGGTGGGTGTGGTTCCCTTCCTCATCGCGGTGCGCAAGTTTAAACACTGGTTGTACCTGATCCCCGCCATCATCTCGATCGTCGTAGGCTCGATCTTCCTCTTTAAACTGGAATCCGGGGCGCCGGCGATCAATCCTTTCCTGGCGGTGTTCATGAGCATCATCGCCGTTGTGCTGCTCTGGTTCATCGCCCGTAAGGGCATTGAAGCGCTGAAGCTGCGTCCCGCGCAAGACCTCGGCGTGCTTATCGGGCAGACAGGCATCGCGCGCAGCGACATACGTTCTAGCGGTTCGATCTACGTGGGCGGCGAGGAATGGACCGCGCGCAGTGATAAGTTGATCCGAGAAGGACAATCCGCCAGGGTGATCAACCGGGAAGGTCTTGTCCTTGTGGTGGAACCGGTAAAAGAAGAAAAGTAAAAAAGAGTTGATCTTCGAAAATTTTTGAAGGAGGAGCAATGGATCTGTTTGGAAATGGAAGTATCTTAGTTTACTGTCTTATTGGGGCTGTGCTTATCCTGCTGGTGGTCTTCCTGGCCGCAGCGATCAAGATCGTCCCCGAGTACCGCAGAATCGTGGTGTTCAGGCTGGGACGCTGCATCGGCGCCAAAGGCCCCGGGCTTATCCTGCTGATCCCGTTTGTTGACCGGCCGGTAACAGTGGACCTGCGTGAGCAGGTGCGCGAGATCCCGGCGCAGCAATCGATCACCCAGGATAACGCGCCGTTATCCATCGACTTCCTGTGGTATTACAAGGTGTTTGATCCCGTGCAGTCAGTACTGCAGGTGCAGAACTTTGAACTGGCCGCGCAGGGTATTGCTACCACCACGCTGCGTTCCGTCATTGGCGGAATCTTACTGGATGGTGTTCTATCTGAGCGCGAGAAGATCAATACGGCGCTGCGCGCCCGACTGGATGAAGTAACCGAGCGCTGGGGTGTGAAAGTTACCAACGTGGAGATCCGCGAGATCATCCCGCCGCGTGATGTGCAGGATTCCATGAATCGCCAGCTGACGGCTGAACGAAACCGCCGCGCTGTGGTCACCGAATCCACGGGTAACCGCGAAGCCGCCATCAACGTGGCGCAGGGTGAAAAGCAAGCCAACATCCTCCGCGCCGAAGGCGATAAGCAGGCCGCCATCCTCAAATCAGAGGGTGAACGCAAAGCCCAGGTGCTGAAGGCGGAAGGTTACCAGCAGGCGCTGGAAGCCATCTACGCCGCAGCTCAGAACATCGACCAAAAGACGATGACGCTGCAGTACTTCGAAACCCTCAAGAGTATGGCCGGCGGATCCTCCACCAAGTACATCTTCCCAATGGAGTTCACCAGCCTGTTGAGCGACTTCGTCAAGAAGAACACAGAGAAATAAGGACTGACTTCAAGTGGTAAATTGTGGGTTGGGAGTCAGTGTTCCCAACCCACATTTGTTACAGGACCATGAACGAGAAACCAATGACCTATGAATTGCTGCCGGCAACACTGGCGGACCTTTCGCAGCTGGGGGCGATGGAAAAAGCCTGTTTTCCGCTGGATGCCTGGCCGTTGATCGAACAGATCGCCGCGCTCACTTTTCCGGCCACCGTGCGCATCAAGGCGGTTAGCGCCGGCAGGATGGTTGGTTTTATCGGCGGGGATATCCGGCGATCGCGCAGAACCGGGTGGATCACCACACTGGCGGTGCTGCCGGAATACCGGCGCAGGGGCATCGGTGAAGCATTGTTGACGGCATGTGAGCAGTCGCTGAAAATGCCGCTGGTCAGGCTATCAGTCCGCCGCACCAACCTCGAAGCCCAGCTATTGTATCTAAAGAACGGTTATCACAAAGTTGAAACCTGGCGCCGGTACTACGAGGGCGGTGAGGATGCCATCGTGATGGAAAAAGAAATGCCCGAGTTCAAGCCGTAGGGTAATTGTCGGGTGATCGCGGTTGACAAAGCGCGTGAAAGGGTCTAATATATTACCAATATCGGAGAACTGATCACCATGCGAGTATTGGTTTACCATACTGGAGGAAATATCTGAAGGCACGCCTGTTAATGCGTGCCTTTTTGCTACCATATTGACCAAAAGGAGCTGATAGAGATGGATTACAGTATGATCGGCAAGATCGAAAAGGCAAAACGTTACGCGCAGGAACGCGAAAGGTTTGATTTCCATTCTTTCAAAGTCACGGTTAAAGGTGACAATAACGCTCATGTTGTAGATTATGAAAATGGCACGTGGAAATGTGATTGTGAATACTTTATGACCCGCGGGCGCTGTGTGCATACCATGGCGTTGGAAACCATCCTCGAGGGGATGACTGTACCCGATCCGGTACCGGCGGGTTAGTTTCTGCTTTATGAAAAGATAAGAGTCCCCGGAATCAAACCGGGGGCTCTTTATTTTATGAGCGGAGAGGGTGGGATTCGAACCCACGGTGACCACGAGAGCCACAACGGTTTTCGAGACCGCCCCGTTCAACCACTCCGGCACCTCTCCAGCGCGAGAATTATACCCGATATCTTTCAGATCTCAGCGGCATCACCTGATGAGGGATACTCAACCTGTTCCAAGCCCTTTTCTTTCAGCTTTTCCATGAACACACCGGCGGCGTCCTCCTCACCGTGCACCAGGTAGATCTTCTTCACGGTGTCTTTGACAGCCCCGGCGTAATCCAGCAGCAGCTGCTGACCGGCGTGAGCGGAAAGGCCGCTGATGGTATCCACCTCAGCCCGCAGCTCATAAAGCTGCCCGAAAATGCGCAGTTCTTTCGCGCCTTCCACCAGGCGGCGTCCGAGTGTATCCGGCGCCTGCCAGCCAACGATGAGAATGGTATTGCGCGGATTTTCGATGTTATTCTTCAAATGATGGAGGATGCGGCCGTTTTCTGCCATGCCGGAAGCCGAGATGATCACCATCGGACCCTTTTTATCGTTTAGGGCTTTTGATTCTTCGACATCGCTGATGTAGGTAAGCCCGTCAAAATCGAGCGCCTGATGCCGATGTTCGCGGATGAACGCGTTGGTCTCAGCGTCGAAGTATTCGGGGTAGCTGGCAAAGATCTGCGAAGCCTGTACCGCCAGCGGGCTGTCCACGTAGACCGGCACGCGCGAGATAAGCCCCTCAGCGAGCATACGGTTGAGGAAGAACACGATCTCCTGGGTGCGCCCCACGGCGAAGGCCGGAATGATGACCTTGCCGCCGCGGTCAAAGGTCTTCTTTACCACGCGGCGGAAGTTCTCATACGCCTGTTCAACGGTAAAGTGTTCCATATCCCCGTAGGTGCATTCCATCATCAGGTAATCCACTTTATCTGGTAATACAGGGTCAGTGATGAGAGGCAAGCCGAAGCGACCGATATCGCCTGAGAACCACAGGCTTTTGTGATCGCCATTTTCTACGATGTCCAGGCGGATGGCGGCGGAACCAAGAATGTGCCCCGCGTCAATGAACCGGACAGTGACTCCGGGTACCGGGGAGAAGGACTCGTTGTATCGTACCGGGTAATACTGCTCGATCGCCCTGGCTGCGTCAGCCTTGGTGTAAAGCGGTTCGACGGGTGGTTCACCGCGGCGGGCGCGCTTTTTGTTTACGTACTCCGCGTCATATTCATGGATGTGCGCGGAATCCATCAACATGATCTCGCCCAATGTGGCGGTGGGCGGTGTAGCGTAGATGGGTCCGGTGAAACCGTTTTTGACCAGGTTGGGCAGGTTACCGCTGTGGTCGATGTGCGCGTGAGAGAGAAGCACCGCGTCCAGATCCGCGGGATCAAAGGAGAAGTGCTGATTTTTTTCGTAAGTATCGGCCCGTTTGCCCTGAAAAAGGCCGCAGTCAAGCAGGAGTTTCCGCCCATTTACTTCGAGGAGATGCTGTGAACCGGTGACCGTCCGGGCAGCTCCGTTAAAATATATTTTCATGTCCCTCCAGGTTTGTTGATGAGTTTGATTATGGATTTCCCGTACTGGCGGTAACGCCAGGGTATTTCAGCCATGATGTTCTTCAGTTCCGGTAAGCTGTGTGGATTGGAGGACGCGATGCGTTCCATGAAGATACGCGGCAATACAACATCTGATTCGATTTTTAATGCTGCTGCTTGTGTCTTACGCCATTCATGCAGTACCTGAAGCCTGTCAAGCACAGCTTTTTCGGGGCGCTGACGTGTAAGACGCGCAGGTGGTTTGGCGTGTTCACCCTCATTGATCGCACGCAGCAGCCCGTTACCGTGGCGTTTGAAGAGTGTTTCGCTCATACCAGGAACCGCTTTCAATTCTTCGGGCGTGTGGGGTGCGGCGCGGCTCAGGTCCACCAGCAGCTGATTGGAAAGCACCTTGAAATGCGGCAAATTCAAGTATTGCGCCTGCTGATCGCGGTAACCGCACAGTGCCTGCAGCACCGCGTTTTCACGGCTGGTCAATCGGTTTGCCCCCGATACTTTCCAGCAGGAGTTGCCGTTTTGCTCAGGTGCGGCGGGTGTTACTCTGCTTACCAGCGCGAAATCCTCCAGTGCCAGTTCCCATAAACTGCTTTCTTTAAGTTTCTCCTCCAACAGCGATTTCAAAGCGAAGAGGTAGTGGGTATCCATGCGTGCATAATCCAGCATGGTGTAAGGAAGGGGTCTTTTTCCCCAGTTGGCGCGCTGGTATTTCTTTTCCAGTTGAATCCCGAAATACGATGACAGCAGGTTGCCCAGGCCAACCTGGGGTTCAGCGAGAATGCGCGCGGCGATCATCGTATCAAAAAGGTTGTTGATGGTGAATTTGTAATCGCGCTTCAGGCAGAGGATATCGTACTCGGCGGCGTGGAATATCTTCTGCTTCTGCGCATCAGCGAACAGAGGTGCCAGCGGGGAAAGATCGTGCAGCGCTAATGTATCCACCAGATAATCTGCGCAGGAAGTGGAGACCTGCAGCAGGCAAACCTGCTCGCGGTATGCGAAAAGCGAATTGGATTCGGTATCGATGGCAAGCAGCGGCTCGCTAACGATTGCTGAAGTCATTTTATTGAGTTTGTCTGGTGTGTCGATCCACAACGGGTCAGTTTGGGGGTGCGCTAACATGAGGGTATTATAACCTCCTTAATTACCCCGACCCTTAAACAGAGCGGTAAACATTTAAATGGAAATGCCCGGTGGATAAGCCGGGCATTGAAGGGTGCTGACGGGTTAGCGGCGGCTGGCGCTCCGTTCTTCTGCTGCCATAAAATCGTTGTGTGCAACGGGTTGGTTATAACGCGCAGTGTTCGGTCTGGCCATGGAACTCAGAGCAGCGCGCGGGGTAGAGGTCTGTGGACGATTGAAACCCGTGGAAGAGCGGTTGGCGACCGGGAACCCGGCAGGCAGGCTGGCGCCGGATACCGGCTTGTGTGAATGGGATGAACGCTCAAGTGAAGACGTGAGTGAGCCGATGATGAGGATGCGAATGACCCAAACCATGATGGCGACGACTACCGGTACGATCGAGGTCAGACTTTCTGTGCTCACCACTTCAGCGCTGCGCAGCGGGTGATTGGCAATGGCGATGGTGACGCCCCACCAGGTGAGAGCGGCGTTGAATGTACCGGCAATAAGCCAGGCGCCAAACAGGAACCACGATTCCCTCGAGGCATCCGGCCTGGTTTTCTGGTTGACCAGGCGGGCGATGCCGGCAAAATCGAGACTGCAAAATGCCAGCGCCATCAGCGTAGCCCAGCGGATGCCGGCGAACTGCAGATCACCCAGCAGGTCGCGCAGGGCATAAGCGGTGGTACTGTAATTTACGGCTTCAAAGGCGATGAGCGCGAGCACGATGATCGCGCTATAAACGCCCCCTGAACGAACGCGCAGTTTCTTGATCGCCTGCAGGGGGTTGTTGACAACTGTACGGGTGGCGGTTAGGTTCATGACTGTTCTCCTTGATAGGTCTATTATCGATTCCAACAGTCACATTATAGAACATAAATTCTATTAAGTCAATAGATATAGGATATTCGTTCTATTAATTCAGTTATCAGAAATGTAAGCCCCGAAATCAGGCAGTTCAAGCGGTGAATCCACCTGGATCAACAGCGGCTTTGTGTTATCGGGTATATAGCGCACCACATCCACCAGCGGAATATGATTGACGACAGCGTACAGCGCCGCGGATGAAAGACCATGTGTAGAGAGCAGTATGCGCCCGGCGTTATGGCGCAGATGGTACTCGTTGGCGGCCGCTACCATGCGCCTGATCACCTGCTCCAGCGTTTCGGCGCCGGCTGCCCGCGGAGTGGAGATGTACCTGGGATTGGGGCTGAAATCAGGTTTGTATCTCTCGCGCACTTCCTCGATCGTTTGACCTTCCCAAACTCCCTGGTTGATCTCGCGCAGCCGCGGGTCGGTATTCACCGGTAAACCCAGCACCGCGGAGATAAGGGAGGCAGTGTGCACGGCGCGCGTGAGGTCGCTGGAGTAGACGGCATCAAAGCGCGTGCTGCTGAGCGCGGCAGCCAGTTCGCGCGCCTGGGCGATCCCCGTGTCGTTGAGGGGGATGTCACTCTGACCCTGGTAGATGCCTTTCAGGTTCCAGTCTGTCTGTCCGTGCCGTACCAGCCACATCTCAGTCATAGGCAAGGATTATAACTGATGTGACAGGGTTGAAAAATGCATTTAGAGAATTTACGCAGATCTTGAAGTTTTTCGATAGATCCCTCTCGCACCGGAAGAGAGGGGTTGAAGTGAGGGTTAAATACAAAGAGGGATCATGAAATAGAAAATTACTTAGTGTTAAAGGTGCGTTGGAAAAATGATATTCCCCATTCCCTCAGGGATTACTGCTCTGCTGTCTTTTCCTCGTACGCGCACCACTCAATCACCGGGCAGTGCGGGCAATCAGGTTTACGCGGGTGGCAGGTCTCGCGTCCAAGGCGGATGAGATTGAGATGCCCGGCGTAATAATCCGCGGGGACGATCAATTCCTCCATGAGAATGTGTGTCTTTTCCACATCCATGGTGGCGGGTCGCACTCCCAGCCGGCCGGTGACACGGTAGATGTGCGTATCCACAGGGAAAGCAGGCCGCCCCAGCGCGAACTGCAGCACGATGGCGGCCGTTTTACGGCCGACTCCCTTGAACCGCAATAACCAGGTGCGGGCGTCTTCCAGTGGCAAATCCGCCAGGAAAGCGAGATCAAGCGAACCGACCTCATCATGGATTTGATTGAGAACGGCTTTGATGCGTGGACCCTTCTGGTTGGCAAGACCTGCCACGCGCACGGCTTTAATGATCTCCTCCTCCGGGGCGTTGCGCACGGCATCCCAATCAGCGAAACGTTTCCGCAGGGTGTTAAATGCGCGGTCCCGGTTCACATCATTGGTATTCTGCGAAAGGATGGTGGAGACAAGTTCGTCGATCGCCGGCAGGGGATCCCGCCAGACGGGAGCGCCGTAACTGTGGTTAAGCTTATCGAGAACGGCTTTTATTCGCGCTGCTGGTGTTGATGGCCGCATGGGGTAAGCAGGATCCTTTGGATCAGAATACCGAGGGCTGTTCCGGCTGGTTGCCGGTGGTGCGCTTCAGGTACTGCACCAGCCCCCAGCGGGCGCGCTGCAGATGCTGCAGTTCCTCCGCTTTCGGCACATCGCATTGTTTGAGGATATTATTGGCGGTCTTTTGTATGTCCTCGTTGCGCAGCGGTTTGCCGGCCAGTTTTTCCAGCTGCTTGCTGATCTTTTCCAGGGTCTTTAACTGGTTCTTGATGTCATTGGTGCTGATGAGACCGCTGCGACCGGAGACAATAATATATGACCGGTAGAGCGGTTTCAACAGCAGCGACAGGGTTTCCATCCACAATGTCAGGTCAGCACCAGCCAGGAAAGGTACTGAATTGGGCATGACGGCGTCGCCGATAAAACACACCTTTTCTGCCGGCAGGGTCCCCCAAATAGCTGCCTGTGAGGGTCCGGGGTGGCTGTCGAGGAGCATGGTGTGCTGTTCCCAATTTAATTCGAGATGTTCGTTGAACGTGATCTCCGGGGCACTCCAGCGGATGTTTCCAAGCGCGTTGTGCAATTCCCAGGCCGAGCCTGTTTCAACGCCCTGCGGTCTGATGTTGACCGGGCGGTCTTTGAACAACTGGGTGAGCTTCTCGTGACCAATGACCGTGCATTCGATCTGCCTCGAACCTAATGTGCGGTCGTAGTGATCATCCAGGCTGATGAGCAGGCGGTCGCTGTTAGGCGCCAGCTCATGCATTGAAACCCGCCACTGGCGGATGTCATCAGGTCTGAAAGGAGCGTCGATCAGGATCAAAGCGCGCTTCCAGTTGATCAATCCCAGGGTAACCCCGGGGTAATCTCTTTCTATGTATACTTGCGGAGCGATTTCCTGCATGCTTCACCCTTCCGGAGTAATCTCCTGCCGTGTTGAATACGGCAGGCTGAACATGAATCTGGAACCGCTTTTGTGTACATTCTCAACCCAGATTTTACCACCGTGCGCCTGCACCGCGAGACGGCAGAACGCCAACCCCAAACCCAGCCCCCTGGCAGCGTTATCCACACCCAGACGTACATATTTTTCAAAGATCCGTTCTCTCGCATCTTCAGGGATTCCAGTTCCCTGGTCCTCAACAAAAACAATGATTTCATTTGCAAGCACATTGATCCCAATCACAACCCTGCTGTGTGGTGGTGAATATCGGGCAGCGTTCTCCAGCAGGTTGATGATCACCCGGCGGATCATGTCTTCATCAGCCTTTATTTCCGGCACCTCACCGGGTAGCTGTTTGACCACTACCAGCTGCTTACTGCGCTCCAGAGGAGAAATGATCTCAACACTTTCATTGAGGAGCTTTTCAAGTTGCAACGGCTCGAGCCGGGTCAATTCCTCGCCTGATTCGAGACGGTTGATATCCAGGAGCGAGCTGACCAGGCGCTGCATATGAGCGCTTGACCGCCCGGCGATCTGCAGCAGCTGTTGGGATGAGTGATCGCTGCCGGGCGGGAGTGTTTCAGAAAGAAGCTCCAATCCTGAGATGATATTGGCGAGTGGAGAACGCAGGTCGTGATAGATCATCGCCGTCAGGTTGTCGCGCAGCGCTTCAAGGTCACGCCGGGCGCTGATATCACGAAAGATCCACTGCAGGCAGTCGTGGTCACGGTAGGCGACGGGCGCTGTGCTCACCTCAACCGGCAGGACCTGGTGTTCTTTGATTCTCAGCGTGGACTCATAAATGGCTGATTTGGAGCGTTTGCTGCCCGCCCCGGTACGAGCCAGCACATTAGTTGCCAGCGGGTCCAGGCTGGTAATTGATGAAGTCAATAAAGAACGCCGTTTCAACCCGCTGCGCAGCGCTGCCTGGCGGTTGCAGTCGATGATCTTGCCGTCGAGAGTGGTGATGAAGATCGGGTCCGGACTGCCCTCGAAAAGCTTGCGGTATAGAATACGGTTGTTTTCTGCGTCTTCGTACAATTGCGCGTTATGAATGGCGATGCCAGCTAGGTCGGCGATTGCCTGCTGCAATTTCAGGTGTGCTTCAGTAAAATTCCCTGGCTGCGGGTGAACTATGGTGAGCACGCCCACGATACGCTCGCGGGCATTTACAGGCAGGCATAGGGCGGACTTTGGTTCGCTTTCCACACCCTTTTCATAAGGCCGGGCAAGCCAGCGTTTATCAGCGCGGGTGTTCTCAAGGATAACAGGCTGCCGGTGGCGCACCACCCAACCCGCGAGGCCGCTGCGCATCACGGCGTTGATGGTTTCACGGGAGGCTGATGAAAGCCCGCCTTTGTAGAGAATGACCGCGTCGCGAGGTTTACCAGCGCTGCCCAGTACGACAAGACTGGCGCGCTCCGCAGCCAGGTTGCCAGTTGATAGCAGCAGCACGCGCGCGAGCACTTCGTGCAGGTCAAGGCTGGCAGCCAGCTGACGACTGACGTTGTAAAGAATTTCCAGTTGTGAGCGATCCTCAATGATCGGCATCGTTTTGTTGGTAGTACTTGAGCCCGGTTCCTGTGTTAAATAATACGATGCTTTCCCCCGCTTTACACCAGTCTTTTTCAAGCAGTTTCTTCAAAGCAGCCAGCGTCGCTGCGCCTTCTGGGGCGGCAAGTATGCCTTCCGTGCGAGCCAGTTCACGTTGGGAGCGCAAAATCTCTTCATCTTTAACAAGAATCGCGCAGCCGCGGCTTTCTCTCAGGCAGCGCAGCACCAGGCGGTCAGCGAACACCGCCGGCACACGCAGGCCCGAGGCAATGGTGGCGGCGTTTTGCCAGGGTTCAATACGCTCAGCGCCGGATTCAAAAGCCCTCACCACTGGTGCGCAGCCTTCCGCCTGTACTGAGACCATGCGCGGCCTGGCGCTACCGATCCAGCCGAGTGCCTCCATTTCGTCAAAGGCTTTCCACATGCCCACCAGGCCGGTGCCGCCACCGGTGGGGTAAATGATGACGTCCGGCAGGGTCCAATCCAATGTTTCCGCAAGCTCATACCCCATGATCTTCTTGCCTTCCACGCGGTAAGGCTCCTTGAAGGTGGAAACATCAAACCAGCCGTGTTCCTGTGCTTCAGCAGCGGCCAGGCGGGCGGCGTCGTTAATGAGCCCTTCCACCAGGTGAATTTCAGCGCCCGACATGCGGATCTCGTACTGGATGGGAGCCGGGGTATCGATCGGCATGTACACATGCGCGCCGCAGCCGGCACGGCCGGCGTAGAACCCCAGCGCTCCGCCCGCGTTGCCGGCAGTGGGGATGACAAACTCGGTCACACCCAGTTCCACGGCTTTTGAGACCGCTGCTGCCATGCCGCGCGCCTTGAAAGTGCCGGTGGGATTGAGCGACTCGTCCTTTAACATCAGGTTGGGTGCACCCAGAGCGAACGCTGTATTGGGCAGGTGCAGCAGCGGCGTGTCGCCCTCGCCAAGCGTGAGGCGGCAGGCTGCGTCATCCACCGGCAGCAGCTCGTGCCAGCGCCAGGTGCCGCGCGGGCGCGCTCTGATCTCTTCCGGCAGCAGCTGTTTTTTGAGTCTTTCAAGCGGGTAATGTGCCAGCAGCGGTGAATTGCATTCGTGGCAGTAGGTTTGCACGGCGCGGGGATCGAACTCGCGAAGGCATTCCGGGCATTGCAGCGTGTAGCGATTAAGCTGCGTTAGACTCATGAATTGAGTATAGCATAAGGGTTTCTTTGAGTTGTAAGCCGGTGTTGCGGGTCAGGGTGCGCACACCACCGGCGTTACACCGCCGGCTTTACTGTTGAGCAGCATGCCCAGGTAAGGAGAGGGGTCAAGCGTGTTGCCAATTTCCAGCTCATTCAAAAAGCCGCCGCTGCCGTTGTCCTTTAACACCGAAAAGTGCAGGTGCACGCCGGTTGGGTTGCCGGGTGTGCCCGAGTAGTTCCCCTGGTAACCCAGCAGGGTACCGGCCTTCACGAAGACCTCTCTGGCACCGGGAGGAAAGTCCTTGCTGATGAGGCTTTCACCGGATTGGTATGCCATGTGAGTGTAGTAGGTCCAGATCTGCGTGCCGGGGTTGAACGGGTCAGAGGGGATGCGGACGATGACCGTGGACTTCCAATCAGGCAGGCGGGTGAGATAACCATCATAAGCGGCGTACACCGGCACACTACCGGCTTCGCTGCCGCCGAAAATGTCAATCCCCTGGTGCCGGTGCCCGGGGCGGAAGGAATCGTCCCACAGGAAGCCGATGTAGCCGCTGGTGGGCATGCTGAAGGGGGCGTCAGCGCAGCGCTGGCCGGCTTCGATGCGCCAGTCCGCGTGAGCGGCGGGGTTGCGCAGCCACGCCAGCAGGGCGCGAGTGCGCGGGCTGACCTCAGACGGATTGAACCACAGGAAATAGACACCCACAATGACGGCTACCAGCGCAGCCGAAGCCAGGATGATGAAAACGTGTTTCATGCAATTAACCGCTGAGCTCTCCCAGCATTGACCAGGGTCCGGTGCGGGTGATCTTCACCGGCAGAACACTTCCGCGCAGGCTGGTCTCCGTTTCAACAAAAACCAGTTTATTGGTGGGTGTGCGGCCGCGCCAGCGTTTCTTCACTTTATCTTCGAAGAGCACCTCCACCGTGGTGTTAAGATAGCCCGCGTGGATTTCGCGCGCAATGGATTCCTGCAGTTCCTCAAGCGCTCTGAAGCGGCGCCATTTTTCTGCCGCAGGCACATCGTCAGGCAGTGTGCGCGCGGATAGGGTACCCGTGCGCGGAGAGTAGCGCGCCAGGTGGGCTACATCCAGTTTTAATTCAGCCAGCAGGTCGTAGGTGTTCTGGAACTGCGCTTCTGTTTCTCCTGGGAAACCAACGATGATATCGGTGGCGATGGAAACGCCCGGGATGCGCTCGCGTATCTTTTGCACCAGACGGCGGTAGTCATCGGCCGTGTAACCGCGCTTCATGGCTGCCAAAACAGCATCGTCTCCCGCCTGGTTGGGTATCTCGATGTGAGGCATCACTTTTGGCAGTTCGGCCACGCAATCGAGCAGTTCATCCGTCATCCAGTTGGGGTGCGAGGTGAGGAAACGCAGTCGCTCAATACCGTTTATGCGGCTCAATTCGCGCAGCAGACCGGCGAGGGTGGGGTAGGTTGGCTGGTCCTTGCCATAACGGTCTACGATTTGACCCAGCAGCGTGATCTCTTTTACGCCCTGCGCAGCGAGCGATTGCCCCTCGCGGTAGATCTCTTGCGGCGGGCGGCTCAATTCCACCCCGCGGCGGTAGGGGATGATGCAGTAAGCGCAGGCGTGAGAGCAGCCGTAAACAACGGGGATCCAGCCGGCCACCTGGCCGCCATTTTCGCTTCGCGGCAGCACCAGGTCTCCATCCATAAGAGCGAAACGCCTGGCGGTCTCGGCTTCTTCCGCGCTGCGCGCGTCGCGCTGGATAAGGAACTCGACCAGGGGCGACGGGTCCGATGGCGGAGAAAAGACATCCACATACGGGAAGCGCTGACGCAGTAGTTCGTTTTCTTTGATTCCCACCAGGCAGCCCATCAGGTTGATGACCACATCAGGGCGGGCGCGCTTGACCGGCAGCAGGGAGGTGAGCCTGCCATACGCCTTGTCTTCAGCTGACTGGCGCACCACGCAGGTGTTAAGCACGATCACATCAGCTTCCTCAGCTTTTAAAGTGTGCGTGTAACCCAGGTGCTCGAGAGCGGAGGAAACACGCTCTGAATCGGCCACATTCATCTGGCAACCTTCGGTCCAAACATGATATTTCATAGGCGTGATTATAACAAAAGAAGTTGGTAATCCACCAGGAAGGGTCTTATTCAGAGTCCGGCATGGAAGCTTTGAGGTAAAATTGACAGATACATTGAGGACCAATGAATAAGGAAAGCGCTGAAAGGTAAAACAGAAATGAATAAAAAAGTTGGGGTGACTGTACTGGTACTGATAATTTCCTCCTGTGTGCTCTTGAGCGCAGGTCTGATCGTGGGCGGGTATTTTCTGTTGAAAGCCCAGAAAAATTACACCGCGCCCACGGCTCCCGCCGCCCCGGCTGTAGCGACGGTGGCTTCACCGCAGCAGACGCAGGATTCGAACTCAACCGGTGAATTGCCTGCTGATGTTTTACGGCAGATGGACGAGATCCAGCAGCAGTTGATGGCAATCCGCGGGCTCAACATGAGCGCGGAACTGAAAAGGGACCTGATGACCCCGGAAGAACTGCAGGATAAGGTGATCAACGATTTCTTCGCAGATTACACGGATGAAGACGCGCTGAAGGATTCAAAAGTGCTTTCCACTTTGGGATTGCTGGATGAAAACTTTGACTTGAAAAAGTTTTACCAGGACCTGTACTCCGAGCAGATCGCCGGGTATTACGACAGCGAAACCAAGGACATGTACGTGATTGCCGGTGAAGGTTTTGGGGGGATGGAACGCATGACTTACGCCCACGAATTCAATCATGTCCTCCAGGACCAGAACTACGACCTCGAGAACGGCATGAAACTGAACGAGGATTACTGCGAAGAGGACACGGAGTATTGCGCCGCAGTCACCGCCCTCATAGAGGGGGATTCGGTCTCTGCGGAACAGGATTGGTTCATCAAACACAGCACCCGCCAGGACCAGCAGGATCTCTTCTCCTTCCAGGAGAGTTACACCAGCCCGGTATATGATTCAGCGCCGTCATACATGAAAGAGGATTTCCTTTTCCCGTACACGCTTGGATTTGATTTTGTACAGGGGCTGATCGAGCAGGACGGTTGGGCCGCTGTGGATGCCGCATATCGCAACCCCCCGGTGACCACTGAGCAGATCCTGCATCCAGAGAAATACCCGGATGATAAACCTGTACCGGTTGAGATGCCCGACCTCGCCGTCAACCTTGCGGAGGACTGGAGCGAACTTGACCGCAATGTGATGGGAGAGTGGTATTCCTACCTCATCTTTTCCAGGGGGCGATCCAGCCAGTTCACCATGGATGAAGAAAAAAGCAAAACTGCCACAGCCGGCTGGGGCGGTGATACCTATGTTTATTACGCCACTGCAGATCTCAACGATCACCTCTTCGCCTGGCGCAGCACCTGGGATACGCCCGCGGATGCGGGTGAATATTTCGGTATGTCACGTGATTACGGGTTGGCGCGTTGGGGCATTCCGGTGCAGAACTCTGATGGTTCCGTCACCTGGGACTCAACCTCTGATGGCCGCATCACCATGCGCTTGAGCGGTTCTGATGTGTTGTGGGTGATCGGTTCAACCCAGCAGGTGGTCACCGATGCCCTGACAGAAATAGAAGATTTCGGAAACTAAGCCATGCCGCTTGACCTGCAGCGCGTCAGGGGTCTGTGTTTTGATGTGGACGGAACGATCAGTGACACGGATGATGCCTGGGTCGAAAAAGTAAACCGGTTCTTGAGACCGGTTGCCAATATACTGAAACGCCGGGATTTCCGGCGTTTCGCGCGCCGGCTGGTGATGGCAAGCGAATCCCCCATGAACCTGGTGATGTACTGGTTGGACACGTTGAGCCTGGATGATAACTTTGCCCGACTGTTCGAAACAACCGCTCAAAAAAGAGGTTACAGGCACACACCGTTCAGACTGATGAATGGGGCGCGTGCCTTACTGGACAAAGCCAGGATGCATTACCCATTGACTATTGTCAGCGCGCGTGATGAAAGAACAACGGGCATCTTTCTGGAAGAGTTTGGATTGCGCGAACATTTCATGGAGGTTGTCACCGCGCTGACCTGCGAGCGCGCCAAACCTCACCCGCAGCCGGTACTGCATGCCGCTAACGCCATGGGGCTTGATGCGCGCAACTGCATCATGATCGGTGACACCACGGTGGATATTCTCGCGGGCAGGCGCGCCGGTGCGCAGACGGTGGGTTTATTATGCGGTTTTGGCACAGAAAAGGAGTTGAGGAAGGCCGGCGCGGATGTGGTGCTCAATGACCTCGAGGAACTTCAGTCTTTACTTTTCCCGGTGGACATTAATTAAGGTTCAATCGTAAAAACGGTCTTTTCTGTCTGATAAGTATTTCCGGCGCTGTCCCAGACCTTAAGATACACATTATGGTTTCCAGCCCAACCTGGCAGCTGGTAAAGGTAGGGCGCGTTGGTCTGTTCAAGAACTTTCTTTCCATCCACCCACCACTCCACACTTTTAACTCCCACCAGGTCCTCGACCTGGGCGGTGATGGTCACCTGCCCGCGAACCGGGTTGACGGTCTGGTCTGGTTGGGGGTAAGTGATGCGGGCAGAAGGCGGGGTATTATCCACTGTCACCTGTGTAACTGCAGAGGTAACCATGCTGGCGGTATCGATGACCGTCAGGCGGATGGCGTAAAGACCGTTAAGCCCGTTCGTATCCCATTCGGTGAGCAGGCTGCCGTTTTCCACTTGGCTTTTTGATTCATGCACGCGCAGCCAGCTTTCAGGGTTGATCCCTTCACCGACCTGAACGTAATAAGAAGCGAAGTTATCTACTGCTGCAGTTCCGTGGATCGCCACTTTACCTGAAACCGGTGAGAACATGGCAGGTTGGGTGATGTTGACCAGCGGGTTCTGCCTGACCGCCTGTATGGAATCGTATCCCTGGGGCATGAGGGCAACCCCGGTGTTTTGAGCCCATTCGCGTGCTTCAGGCGGGACGTTCATAAAGACCTTCTCTTCGACCAGCGCAGGCGGCGTAAATACGGTTGCCAGCTGGCCGGTCTCCCGGTTCACCTTGACCCGGGTAAAGAGCGTATCAGGCAGGGTAGGTTCGTTGCCATAAAGAAATAGATCGTAGACGATATTGGGGCATTCCCCGGTTGGCAGCATACCTGAAGGGCTGCAAACCTGCAACTGTGTTATGCCAGCCGGTCGCTGCCAGCCGCCGGAGTTCTGGCCGCGGGAGGTGTACTTGAATACCGCGTGCCAGATGCCGGCCGGCATGCGCACATCCAGCGGAATAAAATCCTCGTCATCTGTACGCGTTCCCATCCATACAAGCACCAGCCGCTGCGGGGTATAACCTACAGTCCAAACCTGTCGTCCATTATCCGCCCGGCCGATCTTGGCTGCCGCTTCCTCGCCGATCTCAAGCTCATTGGGGTGTCCCAGGCTCGGCCAGCGCGCGCTTTCGTCGCTGAGCACATGGTTGACCAGGTAAGTGACATTATCGCTGATGATCACCGCGCTATCCGGTAGGGCTGCGTGCCAGAGTGAAACGCCGCTGCTCGTGATGACTTTTAGAACAGCCACCGGGTTGATCCCGCTTGTGTTTTTGTCCAGTCTGCCGCTGCGTACGCCGCTGTTTGCCAGCGTGCTGTAAGCTGTTGCCAATTCGAGCAGGCTCATCTCGCTGCCGCTGAAAATGGGAGTAGCATCGTCGGGGGGGTTCTGCAATGACTCCAGCCCGATGACCGCGGCGGACCGCCAGGTATTAACAGCGCCGATTTCGTTTAAGAGTTCCGCGATAGGGGTCAGATAATCATTGGCCAGTGCTGAACGTAAATTAACTGCGCCATGATAGCTCGAAGGCGGGTAGGCATTATCGGCGACTAAGGCTCCATCCTGGGGGGGGATATCCCAAAGCAGACGGGCGGGCGAGTAACCGCGTGAGAATGCGCTGACAGCAACGAAAGGCGTCAGCAGGGAACCCGGCTGGTAGCCCGCATCCGACTGGCGCCGGCCGCTAAGAGAAAACGGTTCCAGATAGGCCAGCAGTTCGCCGGAGCGCGGATTCATCACCAACCCGGCAACCGCCAGGTCATCCATCCCTGGATCGGTAAAACTCTGGGTGGGCAGCAGCAGGGAGGCGTCGCAATCCGCCTGTTCAGGAGCCACACCGCTCACATCACTGTAGGCGATGCGGTTGAGCTGGGTACTGGCGGTGCAGGTGAGCTGCTCCTGCAGGTCAGAATCCAGCGTGGTGATCACAGCCAACCCGCCGCGCCTGAGCCGTTGAGCAGGAAAAATGGGTTCCAGTTCCTTTTCCACCATTTTCACCAGCGCGTTCGTTGTGATCGATGCGGCGTTTTCAGGTGAACGCGGGCTGATCGTTTCAGTCAACGCCAGTTCGTATTCCTCAGGGCTGATGGCGTTGGCGGCGCGCATACTGCGCAGCAGATCTTTTTGCGCGCTGAAAGCGGCTTCCGGCGCGTCGATAGGGTTGAGGGCCGGACTTTTCAAAAGGGAAATCAGCAGGGCTGATTCAGCCAGGGTAACCTGTTGAGCCGATTTTCCGAGGTACAGATTCGAAGCGCTTTCCACCCCGTAAGCGTAGCGGCCGAACCACGCGCTGTTCAGGTACCACTCGATCACCCTGGTTCTACCGTAAGCAGAGACAACCTGCCCGGCGAGGATGCGCATCCGGATCGTTCGAATGACTGAAGGAGGTTCATCCCAAAGAACGAGATCGTTGACCAGCCTTTCGGCTATTGTCATCGGCTCAAGAGATTTCCAGGATCGCAGGCTGTAACCGGGATTGCTCCAGAAGGTGGGGTCAAAGGCAGTGATGGCGCTGCGAACCAGCTGCGGACTGATGAACGCTTCGTTATCCGGGTTGATCGGCAGGAATTTGCGTTCGATCCCTTCATCCTGATAGGTAAAAAGGGTGATCACACCATCACGATCGTACAGCCTGGTGGGTTGAAGCAGTTCACCGTTTTCGCGGTCCAGCAGTACAGGCAGGGTTTCGATCGAAGGCAGGTCGCGCGCGACCCGCGTATAAAAATACGCAATCAGCAGCAGCGCTGCCATGATCAATAGCGACAGAACGGCCGTCAGCGTGCGCCCTGTCCATCCCAGGGTGCGGTTTATCCTGGCAGAACGACTCTGCCTGGAGAGTTTACGGTTCTTGAGAAGCAGGTAAAGTGAAGTCTTGCGCACTGGTCTTTACTTCCGGGGGGTGGGGGTTGGGGTGGGTGTGGCGCTCGAAGCGAGCCTGGGCGTCGGTGTGCGTGCCGCGGTGAGCGTGTCGCTTCTGGCAGCCGCGGGAGTGAAACTGACCACCGGTGTGCGGGTGGTGCCGGCAGAGGCCGCGGCGGTAGGAGTGGCGGGATTCAATTGATCCAATAAACCCCGTGCTTTTTCAAGCAGTTCAGCCGGGAGCTTCTCTTCAGGATATTCCAGTAGAGTTTTCAGGTCGGTTCGAGCGGCACTGTTTTGTTTTAGCGCCACGTAAGCCATTGCCCGCCAGTAAAGCGCCGCGGCTTTTTGCTGGTCAGTACCGGCAAGTTCGTAAGCCCGGCGGGCGAATTCAACCGCGCTGTCATTCAGCTTCCTGGCAAGCTGCACGCGGGATTTAAGGATATTGGCTTCGAAAGACGTCTCCTCGATCTCAATGGCGCTGTCCAGCGTTTCAGCAGCCTCCAGATAATCACCCTGTTCAAATAAGATTTGACCGCGGACGATAAGCGCCGGTACGGAGCGGTCATCCAGCTGCAGGGCGCGCTCAGCGTAGGATAGGGCTTCTTCCAGGTCCTCCGCTGCAATGAGCGCCTGCGCCATCATCGCAAGGGCTTCAGCGTCATCGGGTTCGTATGCCAGGTAGGTCGTTAACGGTTCGATCGATGCTGGAAACCCCCCACCACTTTGCAGGGCGGCGGCAATGAGCTTGTATGCGGGCAGCAGGGTGATGTCCATACGGTTCGCCTGCTTCGCGGCGGAGAGCGCTTCTGCTGTTTTACCCATCGCGAGGTAGGCCTGGGCGCGCAGTAATTCCACCCGGGCTGTGGGCGGGAAAGAAACAGTGTACAGGTTCGCGTTTTCCAGGGCGGATTCAACATCACCTTCTGCCAGCTGCAGCTCAGCCAGCGCCAGCAGGCCATCTGCCATGGCCGCATCCAGTTCAACGGCTTTTTGAAATTCCTGCCCGGCGCGTTTCAAATCCGGAGGTTCAGCGAGGAGGTAGGCGCGGCCCTTTCCCAGGTGGGCGGGTGCGAATTCCGCATCCAGCTTAAGGCTGGCATCATACGCGGCAGCGGCATCCTCGTTTAATCCTTGAAAACGGTAGACCTCGCCGATGTGGTACCAGATATCCGCCGAGGCAGGTTCTGCAGCCAGAACCTGCTGGAAAAACTCCAGTGCGTTGACCCAGTCTTCTTTTTTATACGCGCGCATCGCCGCCAGGTAGGCTTCGGTAAGCTTGTGAGGGGTCGCGGCGTAGATGGGAGTGGGTGTATATGTGGCTTCAAGCAGCGTCCACAGGGGCGGCACGCCTGTAAAGAGCGGGGTTGGCGTCTTTGAAGGTGTGGCTGTATAGAGCGGTGTGAGTGAGAATCTCATAATGGGTGAGGTATCAGGGCGGTAACGGTTGGACTGCACCAGGTAAACCACCAGGGCAGCCGCGCCGATGACCAGCGCACCCAGCGCTACCCAGGAGGAGGTCAGCGGTTTTCGCTTCAGCTCTTTTTTTTCGGCCAGATCTTCGACTTCCAGGCTGGTTTTCCATTGCTGTTTTAAGGGATCGATGCCAGCGGAGGCTTCAGGAGGGTCGAGGTTATACCCCAGCATGCGCATTCCGTGGATGGCAGTGGGATTCCTGCGGTCAAGCTTAAGCACCTCACGCAGGCAGAACTCGCGCTCTTTGACGGTTTCCACCACAGCGCTCATCCACAGCCAGTACTTCGGGTTTGAGCGGTCATTTTGCAGCAGGCTCACCAGGTGCTCGCGCGCGCTGGCATCATCCCCCTGTTCAATGGCTGTCATGGCCAATTTGAACAGCTGCTCTTCCGGTTTCATGGCATGAGTGTAGCATATGGCTATCCACTGGGCAAGCACACAACTGGGTTATAATCCGCCATATGAAACTCAACAAAGGGTTCCTGGTTATATTTTTCTCCCTTGCGCTTTCAGGTTGCGCCGCAGCACAACCAACGGAGCCAGTTCAAACTGGAGAGAATATTAGACTAACACCATATTACACCGCCACTTTTACCCCGACGGTTACCCCCACACCTGAAGGATTACCCACCAGCACCCCGTTACCCACGGCCACTCCCACACCGCGCGTTTACAAAGTACAGGCTAACGATACGATGATCGGGATCGCCAACTACTTCGGGTTGACATTGGCGGAGCTTCAGGCAGCGAACCCCGGCGTTCAACCTGCGTTGCTTTCAATTGGAACGGAATTGGTCATCCCGGTGACCGAGACAGCAACGCCAGCAGCTGCCGCGCCAGCACCGGTATCCTACTCGCTAAACCTACCAGATACGGCGTGTGTATCATCCCTCACGGGCGGTTATCACTGCTACGCGCTGGTGGTAAATGAAGAAGATTTCGCCCTCGAGAACCTGACCGTGGAGCTAACACTCACTGATCCGGCGGGTGGCGAACCACATTCACGCGTTGTCGAGCTGCCATTGCATCAACTGGCAGCCGGGGCGCGCATGCCTTTCTATACCTATTTCAATCCACCGGTTTTTGCGAATGCCCAGGCTTCCGCAACGATTCTTACGGTCACGGATGCCAGGGATGGAAATGGAAAAATCCTGCCGCTGGTGATCGAAGGGGTAGAAGTGAAGATCACCGCTGATGGGGCTGCAGCGGCAGTCAGTGGTACGGCGCGCCTTGAAAGCGAAGGCGCTGCGTCTGGAAGCTACACGCTGGTTGGTGTGGCGTACGACGCGGATGGGCGGGTGGTTGGTTTGCGCAGGATCACGGGCGAAACCGGCTGGGGTGAAAACACTGATCTCGAGATTAAATTGACTGTCTACAGCACCGGTGGGAATATTGATCGGGTTGAGGTGTTTGGCGAAGCACAGTAAGGCTCAGGGGGTCTTCCACACCAGGTAGCTTCCCTGCGCGCACACCGGCAGAGAAGAAGCACTTTTCAGACATACCTCATAGATTACGATCGCGCCGTTGGTAATCGAATCCATTTCCGTAATTTCTGTAGAGGCCTTTCCATCTTCAGATGTGGCAGGGAACTCGCTGCTGTAACGCTCGCCATCCGGAAGTTGGATTTCTAATACTGCTTCGATACCGGGCAATGGTGACTGGTCCTCGGTCTTCGTGACGATGATCTCGATGCGCTGCGTTTCTCCGCTGGATAGCATGGGATATTGTTCATTCACAAGCAGTGTTACCGTCTCACCCGAGATGGCCGCGGGGTTTGCTTCAGCATCAGCCTTTTCAAGTGACTCAAGATACTCCTCCCCAAGCGGGGCAAGCCTCACCTGTTCTTCTTTATCAGCGACAGGTTCGTAAAGCAGGCAATAATAGGTAAAGCATTGCCGGTAAAGGCCGGGGGTGATCTCCATTGTTTCGGAGACCGGGTCGCCGGAGAATTTGCGCCCGCCGTGGGCGACAATAAAGGCGTCAAATACCGCGGGGACATGAAAACCTAATTCGCCATTTACCGGGTAGAAGACCACATTTTCTCCGCTGTCATGCACCTGCGCGACAGGTTCTACGCGGGGAATTCCCAGCATTTCCGGCAGGGCGCGCAGGGCGATCTTATCGGGGTTTTCGGGGGGGCTGTAGAGGATGGCATTCGTGTAAACCTGTTCCAGTGAACCGTCATTAGCGATATACGGCTGTGTCAGCGGCTTACCGAATATTGTGCTGCTGTCCATTTCTCCTAATGCCGGCAGGAAAGGCTGATCAGCCGCTGCTTGCGAGGGGTCAATAATGATGGCTTCAGCCAGCGGCGGGTAATTGCACACCTGGTCACAGGCAAAAGCGCCGTAAGCCAGAAGCTTTATCATTCCCGGGGGATCACTGAAACTGCGGTACATGCCGATGTTTTCAAAATACTGTTCAACGCGCTGCTGTGAGTAATTGATGCTGACCTGGCTGATGGGTTTACCCGCGTAGCGTCCGGTTGAGAATTGTTGATAAAGCGGGATGAATTCCTCATAGATACTGATCCCGTTTAAAACACTTTCGACGCTTTCACCGGACGTGATCTCGATTTTGCCGGGGAAATTAAATACCGTTCCCAGCGGGAACAGCGAGAAGCGCGCCTCGCCGCTGAGCAGCGAATCCTGGCACATCAGGGCGTTCACTGTGTACTGGCATTCGAGCCTGTTAAACTCAAATGTCTGCGAGATGCCCGGTCCGAGCACATCCTGGCCGCCCAGAGTGTTGTGAAATTCTCTAAACACAGGCGCGATCTCGTAGGTCTGGATGGCGGCCGGTCTACCCTCACCGTTTCCAGCGCAGGCGGCCAGGAGCAGGCTCATCAACAGGCAGCATAGGGCTGCCAGCGCGTGTTGTGGACGGGGATGCCTGCGTTGGCGGTTGGAAGCGGGATAAGTACGACGCGGAATCATATTTGTTCTCAAGGATTATTATAAATCAAGGCGGCTGTAATCCCGCTGTGCTGCGCTCTTCAATCCTGTGAACGGGTTTTGATAGTGATGGTAGAATGATGGTTAAATACGCCTGCTGGAGGATTGCATGGTGGAAGTTGTAATAGTTGACGCGATACGCACTCCTATTGGCGCGCTGGGAGGGGGTCTGGCACGCGTGCGGGCTGATGATCTTGCCGCGCTGGTGTTAAGGGCTATCGTGGAACGGAACAGTCTGGACATTTCGGCGATCGATGAGGTTTACATGGGCTGCGCCAACCAGGCCGGTGAAGATAACCGCAATGTGGCGCGCATGGCCGGGCTGCTGGCCGGGCTGCCCGTAACGATTCCCGCGGTGACCTTCAACCGCCTGTGTGCCTCAGGTCTGACGGCGGTCAACGCTGCCTTCCGCGCCATCCGCGCGGGAGAGGGTGAGATTTATCTCGCCGGCGGTGTCGAGAATATGTCACGCGCCCCTTATGTGCTGGCCAAGGCAGAGTCAGGCTACCCCTTTGGCAACCTCACCGCCTACGATACGGCGCTGGGGTGGCGTTTCCCCAATCCACGTATGGCAGAACTACATGGGACCGAACCCATGGGCGAGACAGCGGAAAACATCGCTGAGCAATACGCAATCAGCCGTGAAGAGCAGGACAGGTTCGCCGCGCAAAGCCACGCGCGCGCCGTTGCCGCGATGGATGACGGCAGGATGGCGCAGGAGATACTGCCTGTACTGGTGCCGCAAAAGAAAGGCGACTCCATGGTCATCGACCGGGATGAACGCCCCAGGCGCGATACCACAATGGAGAGCCTGGCGAAGTTAAGGCCTGCCTTCCGCCAGGGAGGGACGGTAACCGCCGGAAATTCATCCGGTATGAACGACGGTGCGGCCGCGCTGCTGGTGATGAGCGCGGATAAAGCCGCGCAATTTGGATTAAAACCGATGGCCAGGATCATCGCCTCAGGCGCGGCGGGTGTTGAACCCCGCGTGATGGGTCTTGGACCGGTGGGCGCGGCGCGCAAAGCGCTCGACCGTGCGGGTTTGCGAACAACAGACCTGGGGCTTGTTGAACTTAACGAGGCTTTTGCCGTGCAGGCACTGGCGGTATTGCAGGACTTGAAGATATCAGAGGAGATCACAAATGTGGTCGGGGGCGCCATTGCCCTGGGGCACCCGCTCGGCTGTTCAGGCGCGCGCATCCTCACGACTTTGCTGCATGAAATGAAACGCCGTGCTCCAGGTAAAACCGGTCCGTACTACGGGATGGCCATGTTATGTGTAGGAGTTGGCCAGGGTGAAGCCACGATCGTGGAGTGGGCGGCGTGAGAAACCGGTTGTACCTGTTTTTACACAGTGGCTATTTATCGTTAACTGGCAGGAGTAAAGCTCCTGCTATTTTTTTGAATGAAGATAGGATGAGTGACACTTTGCAAAACTGTAGGTTTTGTGGATAATAGTAATCCACCGGTAGTCAGAGACCGGTGATCAACCCCCGGGAACGGGGAAAATGAGGAGGTATGAATGCCCCCAAAGGGTAGGATCGTTGTCAGTGAAAAGTACTGCAAGGGCTGTGAGCTGTGCGTGGATGCCTGTCCGCAGAGCGTGCTTGGACTGGATCACGATCATCTGACTGCCAAGGGTTATCACCCCGCCGCATTGATCGCAGAGGGCTGCACCGGGTGCGGCATCTGCGCGGTGGTTTGCCCTGAGGCAGCCATTACTGTGTACCGCATTCGCACCGGCGAAACCCGGGCATTGGATTAGGAGGATGGCGATGGCGAGAGAGTTAATGAAGGGCAACGAAGCTGTCGCAGAAGCCGCGATTCGCGCCGGGGTTTCAGCATATTTTGGTTATCCCATCACCCCGCAAACGGAGCTGCTGGAGTACATGTCCAGGCGCATGCCGGAATTAGGGCGCGCGTTTGTGCAGGCCGAGAGTGAACTTGGCGCTATTAACATGGTCTACGGCGCCGCCTGCACCGGTCAGCGTGTGATGAGTTCCTCTTCCAGCCCGGGCGTGAGCCTGATGATGGAAGGCGTCTCTTACATCGCAGGCACAGAATTACCGGTAGTGCTGGTGGATGTGATGCGCGGTGGACCCGGCCTCGGCAACATCGCGCCGGGACAGGGTGATTACAACCAGATCGTGCACGGCGGCGGTCACGGCGAATATCACGCCATTGTGCTGGCGCCAGCCAGCGTTCAGGAATCAGTTGACCTCACTGTGCTGGCCTTTGATCTCGCAGAGAAATACCGCTCCATCGTTGTGGTGCTCTCAGACGGCTCCATTGGTCAGATGATGGAACCCTGCGAATTGCCGCCAATGCAGCCGCTAAAGACCAGCTTCCCTGATTGGGCTGTGACCGGGGCTGAAGGCCGCGAAAGGCGCTTCCTGAGCTCCATTAATCTCGACCCGGCTGCGCAGGAAGTGATGAACTTCAGGGTCATGCGCCGCTGGCAGGAAATCGAAGCCAACGAAGTGCGCTACAAAGAGTACTTCACCGAAGACGCCAAGTTCATTGTTACCGGGTTCGGTTCCGCCGGCAGAGTCGCGCTTTCAGCGGTAAGGGCGGCGCGCGAGGAGGGGATACCGGTGGGATTGATCCGGCCGGTAACGTTGAATCCCTTCCCGACCCGGGCGCTTGCCGAGGCCGCGCAGCGCGTGGAATCCATGCTGGTGGTTGAAATGAACAACGGGCAGATGCTTGAGGATGTGTTGCTTTCCGTGAATGGAAAAATCCCCGTGGAGTTCTACGGGCGCATGGGCGGCGTTTTCATGCTTCCCGAGGAAGTCCTGGGTGAGATCCGACGTGTCGCTGCCGGGAGCTTTTCTACTGAGGGTCACCCGCGCGACCGCTGGTTGAACCGCACCGCGGAAAAGAAGTGAGGAGTTGAAGATGGTGATGAATGGTAACGTGACTGAGGAGAAAGTATACACCCGGCCTGATGCATTCGCAGACGTGAGCACTCATTATTGTCCCGGCTGCACCCATGGCACCGCTCACCGTTTGGTGGCTGAAGTGATCGATGAAATGGGCTTGAAGGGTAACACCATCGGTGTGGCTTCGGTAGGCTGCTCGGTTTTTGCCTACAACTACTTCGACCTGGATTTTGTGCAGGCGCCGCACGGGCGCGCCCCTGCCATGGCGACCGGGGTCAAACGCGTTTTACCCGAACGCGTGGTCTTTACCTACCAGGGAGATGGCGACCTGGCTTCGATCGGCACGGCTGAGATCGTGCACGCCGCAGCCCGCGGCGAGAACATCACGGTTTTCTTCCTGAATAACACCAACTACGGCATGACCGGGGGACAGATGGCACCGACCACCCTGCCCGGGCAAAAGACAACCTCTTCGCCGCGCGGGCGCGACGTGGAAACACAGGGTTACCCGGTGAGGGCGTCTGAGATGATCGCCACATTGGACGGCGCCTCTTACGTGGTGCGGCGTTCGCTGCATGATCCCAAGAACATCCGCCTGGCGAAGAAAGCCATCCGCACCGCGTTGGAAGTACAGGTTCGCGGACTGGGATTTTCGATGGTGGAGTTGCTTTCCACCTGTTCCACCAACTGGGGTATGACCCCGGTGGAGTCGCTGCACTGGCTGGAAAACAACATGGTGCCCTATTTTCCCCTGGGCGATTTCAAAGTTCACCCGGCCATCGCCGGGCTCAGGTTCTAGGCGGGAGGGAAAATGCAGACAGAGATCATTACCGCGGGTTTTGGCGGACAGGGCGTGCTGTTCACAGGTCAGCTGCTCACCTACGCTGCCATGGATGAGGGCAGGGAGGTGACCTGGATCCCCTCATACGGACCCGAGATGCGTGGCGGCACGGCGAACTGCACGGTGGTCATTTCAAATGAAGAGATCGGTTCGCCCATGGTCAGCAACCCGCAGGCGGTTATCGCCATGAACCTGCCCTCGTTGGATAAATATGAAAACAAGGTAAGGGCGGGGGGTGTGCTGGTGGTGAATGAGTCTATGGTCGACCGCGCGGTCGCGCGTCAAGACATCAAAGTGGTCATGGTGAAAGCCAATGACATCGCCGAGGAGTTGGGGGATAAACGCATGACCAACATGGTGCTGCTTGGCGCGCTCATTGCCAACCTGCCGGTGCTGCCGCTGGAAGCCATTCAGAAAGCGCTGGCCGGGCACCTGCCGGAACGCCACCACAAGCTGCTGCCGAAGAACTACGAAGCGCTCAAGCGGGGCGCCGCCCACATGGCGAAGTAGAAGAGTGCAATAAAGATAAACTGGAGACGAGGTTTGGTCTCCAGTTTTTTTGTTGATGAATGGATTTACTTTTGACCTGACTGACGTCGATCAACGAAATGTGTGAACCATGGCCACAGGTGAATGCCGAGCCCCAGCAAGAACATCAACAGCCCCACCACGGCCAGCACGGTCAACCGCATGTAGATACCGCTTAGAAACCCGACGATGGTGAAGAAGAGGTGAAACACCAGGGGGACTGTGAGAACCACCCAGTCAGGTCGGGGTGTAGGAATGAACTTGGGGCGCGATACGTACACGACCACGATCCCGGAGTAAACCAGCACTACCATCGCCATGGTGCTGCCGATGTCGCTGTGAGCGAAGAGGTTCACAAAAAGGAAGTTAGTGGCGGCCAGGATGAGGATCGACCCAAACAGGGCGATGACCGGGTAAGTCCACAGGCGCCAGGTCTGTTTCGAATTGTGCCAGCCGCGTGCGCGCAGCCAGTAGACCATCCCGCTGAAAGAGGACGCCACGATGAACCATGACCAGAAATTTCCGTAAGGCACCCCGTACCACTGCATATCCAGCGGGATCACCCAGTTCCAGAACCCCAGGCGTATGGCAACCGCGTCCATAGCCAAGTCAATATTCAAAGCCATCAAACCCACCAGGAACGGGCGTGCGAACACCGGCATGTCCAGCTGCCTGACAAACTCCATACCGCTGTAAATGATCACTGCCCACCCCAGGCCGATGCACAACGGAGCGCCATCGATCATAATCAGGAATTGTCCGTAATGATAGGCCTCGAGCTGCTTGAGGGTCATCCACTCCAGGGTGACGCCGAATACCAGGCTGGCGAACAATTCAAGCACCCTGGCCTTGCCCTGGCGGGCGGCGTGCCAAAGGCAGGCTGCGAACACCAGTATGGTGAGTAATTCAAAGATGATGAATTCTGGTTGCGGCATAACCCCTGCTTCCGTTTTTTGAAAAATCCCTGTTTCATACAGGGCAGGAGAATTGTATCTGAAAAAACTGCAAGGCGCAAAAACTGTTACTTGAATTGTGCCTTTCTTTATGAAATAATGTTACTATGCCCTTGCGTTAACTCACAAGCGGGCCTGGAAGAGGTGGAATATTGGATCTTAAGGACCTGTATCCGGCGATCGAAGCCGCTTCTCTCGCCCTTTCTCCGATGCTGGAGCCGGTGGTGGATGACGAATGCAAATGGTTCGGGTTGACGCGTCAAGAGCTTTTCATCTTAACTGCCGTTCCCACCTTTGAACCGGAACCCGTGAGCGCCAGGCTTCTCAAAGTCCGCTCGCCCTATACTTCTCCGAATCATTTACGGACGCGGCTGGAGATCCTGGCGGCCGGGGGAATGTTGATACCTGCGGATGGCGATGGTTTTCATCTGAGTGAACAAGGGCTTGGTGCCATTAAGGAATTCATGCAAGCGCTGCACACCGTCATGGCAGGTATTCAGCCGATGCCCATTACCAGGATGATGGACCTGGCTAGCCGCCTGAAGGACCTGGCGGATGCCTGCCTGGAGGCGCCCGAACCTCCTGGCACCTGGTGCATCCGGCACGCGCGCCGCCTTGACCCCGGCAGGAAAGCGCCTATGATGGCACGCATCGACCAGTTTTTTGATGAATTGAGAGCTTACCGTGATGACGCCCACCTGGCGGCCTGGCACGGTTATGAAGAGAACGGACATGCCTGGGATATCCTTACCTACCTGTGGGTGGAAAAGCAGGCTGTGCTGGGTATCATTAACCAGGCGTTAAAACGCAGGGGCAATTCGATGGAAGAAACACTGACCGCTGTCAGCGGCTTGATCCGTAAGGGCTGGGTCAGCCGTGAGGGCGATTCGCTGCGCATAACACCGTTTGGCCGCGAAATTCGCCGCACAGCAGAAGCCACCACTGACAGGTACTTCCTTGCGCCCCTGCGGCGTTTCACTGAGCTGGAACTGGAACAGGCGGTTGAATTGATCAACGAATACCGCAAGGGCATACCTTCATTGGCAGGCTAGTGATGGACCCGAATGAGCTGTTCTATCCCTGGAAAGAGGTTCGCAAAGATCTCATCCGCATGGTAGCGTGGTTTTCAGAAGAAGACCTCTTCTTCAAACCTGCTCCGAACTGCTGGCTGGTGGGAGAAACCTTCCTGCACATCGCGGAATGCGAGGATTACTGGATTCATGCGATGGTGAGAAAAGAGCTCCCCTTGGATCTGCATTATGATATGGGGCAGTATCCCAGCGGCCGCGCCATCCGAAAGCGCCTGGAGCTTTCACACGAACGCAGCATGCAGTTCATTGAAGGGCTAAAACAACCTGATCTGGCGTGGCGTTTCACCACACCGGCTGGCGAAACCCTGACCCTCTATGAGATACTATGGCATGTGATCGAACACGAGGTTCACCATCGCGGCGAGCTTTCGCTTATACTGGGCTTGCTCGGACGCAAAGGACTGGACGTGTAAACAACGAGGTGACAATGTCAACAACTTTACGCTGGTTTGGACACGCTGCCATAGGAATTGAAACCAATGGATATGAGCTGTTGGTTGATCCGTTCTTCAAAGGCAATTCAAAAACAACACAGAATCCGGATGAACTGAAACCCGACTATATCCTCATCACCCATGGTCATGGAGATCACGTGGGTGACGCCCCCTCAATTGCCGGGCGCACCGGGGCTGTCATCATCTCCAACGCTGAGATCAGCACCTGGTTCGCCAAAAAGGGATTCAAAACCCACGCGCAGCACCTGGGCGGCGGTTTTAATTACCCCTTCGGCTATCTCAAAATGACGTACGCGCTGCACGGTTCGGCTTTGCCGGATGGTTCCTACGGCGGCAACCCCGGCGGATTCCTGCTGACCACGCTGGAAGGCAGGAAGCTTTACCTCGCTGGTGATACCGGGCTCTTTGGTGACATGAAACTCATTGGTGATGAGGGCATCGACCTGGCAGTACTGCCAATAGGCGATAATTACACCATGGGTCCGGATGACGCGCTGCTGGCGGTGAAAATGCTGCGACCGAAAGCTGTGGTGCCCATCCATTACGATACGTTTGAGGTCATCCGCCAGGATGCAGCTGCCTGGGCTTTGAGAGTTAGGGAGTTAATGGATACAAAGGTATACCTGATGGATCCCGGGGATGTGATCACCATCTGATTTAAGTGTTAACTGTTGAGTTCCAATAACAGAATCCGCCGGCCAAAGGCGGATTCTGGCATTATTCGTGCAACATAAATGAAAATTTCGTTTTGTGTTGTGTGGAGGTTTGACTATGGATACAATACTTGAACTTTTAACCACCGCGGGAAGGTTCATTGTCGGTATGTGGCCGGTGATGTTCGTGGTGCTGCTCTTCGGCATTTTCAAGCGCCGCGATGGTTTCGGCACCATGCTTCGATTGTCGATCAAATCACTGGTGGTCACCTGGGTGCTCTTTGCAGTGCTGAGGGTGCTATTTCATTACCTCGAGATGGATACTTTCCACCTGATCCAGGAGCCGGAGAATTCGAAGTATTTCCTCGTTGTTGGTCTCTTCCTGCTGCCGCTGGCTTTTGCCATCGTGCTCGAGGAAGCCCGAAAACGCCGGGTGATCAAGTCCATTGCTGATATGCAGATCCTTTCACCTTCTGAGTTCGAAAAACTGGTGGCCAGGACCTACCGCGAACAGGGACATTCGGTTGAGATGGTGGGGGCGACCGGCGACCATGGCATTGACCTCATTGTGCACACCAACAAGGGAGAAACCTGGCTGGTTCAGTGCAAGAAGTACCGCGGTAAGGTGGGCGAGCCGGTTGTGCGTGATTTCTATGGTGTGCTGCGCGCTTCCAATGCGGATGCAGGCGCCATTGTCACCACCGGTCTGATCACGCCGCAGGCGCGATTGTGGGCTGAGGGTAAACCCATCTTCCTGTATGACGGACGGGCTTTCCTGAAGATCATCGAGAACACCCGCATGCGCAGAGTGCTGCCGCAGGACGTAAGGAAGCCCGAGGTGGAAACCCCTGCCAGGCGGGGTCTATTTAATACTGCATTCAAACCGGTTGTTGAAGCTGCCGCGGCTGTGGCAGCCCCGGTTGCATCGGCAGGCGCTGTTAAACTGCCTGTAGAGCCTGAAATTCAGGATAAGACCCCATTCATGGCCGAATCCAATATCCCCGATTGCCCGGTCTGCGGTACCCGCATGATCCTTAAGACCACACCCCGCCTTATGCTCAAGCCAAAGAAAGTGTATATCTGCGTCAACGCGCCTGAGTGCGAAGAGACATTCCCGGCGAATTAAGAGTCAGACACCAAATGTAACGCCCTCATTACGAGGGCGTTATTTTTTCGTCGAAGCGGATCAGGTGTGCAAAATACTGACCTCGCGGGGTCTCGTGAAAGTGAGCGTACCCCCATTTTTCGTATGGATACCCCCGCGCCTGCGCCCGCCGATGGGCTTCATCAGGGAAGATGTAGGCTGTTACCGTTTCAGCAAAATCCTCCAGTGAGTTGAAGTTCTTATCTACACCGCATGGGGGCGGCGGGCTGCCCACCCGGTACCAGAAAACTTTCCATTTCGGGTGAGCGTAATGCAGCGCCTTGAATAAGAAACCGCTGCCGGTGCGCGTGCGCATCTGCTGTGAAAGCTGCCAGCCATGCGCCGCGTCGAGGGCGTGCGCCAGTTCGTGGGTGATCGTCCACTCCGTCAGGTTCGAGGTGTTGAGGTTTAACCTGTCGCCGCGAGAGTAATTATTCCCGCCTTTTGGATCAAGAAGAACCGTGTAAATTTTGGGAATTTCCAGCTTCGCCACCAGGCTGCCGGTAACCGAGTAGAAATGGTCTATCGTACGGATGATCAACCCCTCCAGCGCCGGCTGCGGCTTGCCTTCAATACGATATTGATGTTGCAGGGTTGAACCCTTCAGGTGAACATGGTGAACGGTCATATCCGTTTCAACCAATACCCTTCTGGTAGAGCAGCCACAATCCGCTGATATAAATGATGAACAGCGCCAGGCTGTCGATCTCGATGATCCATAAGCGTTTTTCAATGCGGGCGAGGTTTCCCACCAGCCCTACGACCGTCATGAGCAGGCCGAGCATACCGACGATGAGAAACGCCGGGTCGATCGCGGCCAGGAACCTGCCATTGGTATAGAAAAGGTCGGTGAGCCCAAGAGCGAACATGTTGAACATGTTGCTGCCGAACAGGTTGCCGATCGCCATATCGCTGGCGCCGATGCGCAAGGCGGCGATGGTGGTGACAACTTCGGGAAGCGACGTCACCAGCGCCACCAGCGTTGTGCCGATAAATGTTGTGCCCAACCCGGTGATTGCCGCGATCTCAGAAGCACCTCTCACCATCACCGGGGTGATGGCGATGAGCACCCCGGCTGCTGCCAGGAAACCGGCAATCGCCGCCCAAAGTTTCGGTGTACCGGCGGGGATGTCTTCTTCGACCGCTGCAGCAGGGGAGGTATTGTCCCGAGAGATCAACCTTACCGCCAGGATATAGACCGCGATGATTATGAGCGAATCCAGCCCGACCCAACCCAGCTTGATTTTTATATCTGCCAGCATGAAGTAGAGCACGAGAGCGATCATCAGGATCGCCAGGCTGCCGGAGAGGGCGTGTCGCCGGGCGGCCTTGCGCAGCAGGCGCTGCTTGCGGTTTATCAGGTCCAGTACCGCCAGTAACAGCATGTTGAAGCCGTTGCTGCCCAGCAGGTTGCCGGCTGCGATACCGGGGGTCTGCTGGCTGACCGCGCTGATGGATGTGAGCACTTCCGGGAGGGATGTGGCACCTGCCATCAGCAAAACCCCAACGAACATGCCGCCCAGCCTGGTACGGATGGCGAGCGCGTCCCCGTACTTCGCCAGGTAGTTGGCGGCAATGACGATGACGACCGCGGAGGCGATAAACTTAATCCAGACCATGGTTACTCAGCTGAATTCTCAGGTGATCTCAACCCTTTGATCACGTCCAGTTCCCAGGCCGCGAAGATCCCGGTATCAGGGTTGCTGATGTCGCCTACAACGCTTTCAATCAACGCCAGGCAGGTATCAACGGATTTTTTATCTGGAACGATGGTGAAAAGTGAGATGTTCTCAGTTTCATCCATGGCCGGAGAGGAATAAAGATACTGCATTACCAGGTGTTGCTTTCTCACCCGGTGCAGGCCGGTCGACTCAACAATGGTGGCGCCGCTGATGCCGCCGTTGTCGAGCGCTTCCAGCACCTTGCTTAATTTAGCCGGGTCGTCGAGCACGCAAAACACCATGTACATGGTCTTACTCCTTTCAAATCAGGCCGCTCTGCACTGCCGCGAAGACCAGTGCCAGCAGCAGGCTGATTAAGCCTAGCAAAAGCGCGAAGTAGGTGGATAACCGCTCTCTCATCTCAACACCATTTTAAACCAGGTCAAATCGTTCGTAGTGATAATCGCCCGGCCAGAGCGCTAATTCCTTGATCACACGGTCGACCGCGCGCATCATCGGTGGCGGTCCGCATAAAAACACCTCCACCTGGTTGCGTTTGAGCCCCGGAGGAATGACTTCTTCAATGACCGCCCGTGAGATATACCCGCTCCTGCCGGTCCATCCTTCAGGGGGTTTTTCAAGGATGTGGATGATGTTTAGATTGAGCCGTTCCTTGAGGGCTTCGAGTTCCTCCCTGAAGATTACCGCTTCCCAATCACGATTGGCATACAGCAGTACCAGCGGGCGGGTTTCACGCCGGTCCGCCATGGTTCGCAGCATGCTCATCATCGGTGTGATACCCACACCGCCGGCGATGAAGATGAAGCCGCGGGCATGATCATGCCGGTCTGTGGTGAATGCACCGTAAGGTCCATCCACGTATACAACTTCGCCAATCCGGGTATCCTTGATCGTGCGGGTGAAGTCCCCCAAGGCCTTGATGGTGAACGCCAGCCTGGATCGATCAGACGCGCTTGACGAGATCGAAAAAGGATGTTCTTTTTCAGTGAATGGAGAGGAACGCAAATTGATCCATGCGAACTGACCGGGTTGAAAACGCATGCCCTTGTGACCGCGTGGTTCAAGTGCCAGCGTCCAGGCATTGCCGCGTTCCTTGATCACATCAATCACCCGGTATTGCCTGCGGGTAAGTAATAAGGGCTTGAGCAGCCTGGTGTAAAGGAGCAGCCCCACCCAGAACACCGCGTAAACGATCCATAGCAGGCGTTTCCAGGGTGTGTTCACGTAATAGCCGGCCATCTCAACGTGAACGAGCGCCATGCCCACCGCGAGGATGGATAGAATGCCATGCCAGATGCGCCACTGGTAATAATCGATCTTAAGCTTTTTCCGCCACACCGAAAAGACGATCAAACCGACGAGCGCTAATACCGCCACCAGCGCGAAACGCGCGCGCCAGGGCGCGGTGAAAACATTCAGCAGGGCAATGGTCTGAGGTGAAAAAATGAACAGCAGCAGCGGGTGGGTGATGATGAGGGCAAATGCCACAAAAGAAACCTGGCGGTGAAAATGGTACACCAGGTCGCTGCCGTAAGGGGCTTTGAGCCACTTGAAGCGCGCTGTCAGCACAAATTGCAGCGCCATCATCGCCAGCCCGATAAAGCCCAGGCTTACTGACAAATCACGCCAGAATTCCCTGCCCGGCGCCCGCGGCCCCAATAGCATGATGAACAACGGCGCCAGCACCAGGAAGAGGTAGAGCGTGGCCCAGGTAATGCCTGTGATGATGGAACGAACTTTCATAAATCCACTCCGGTTTATTATGTCTGCTTGTGGTTAATACTACTATAAAAATCCCGGTGCCCGTGAGAGCACAACCTTGTACGCGCGATCAAAAACCGCAAAATCCTGATAGGTTTTGCCAGTATCGCCCGTGTAGTATTGAGGTAATAAAGCGGCTGACTGGAGCTTCATGGAGAAAAAAACGCCCAAGTTCTATGAATTGCCTGTATCCTCCCGCCTGGAACAACTCGCGCGGGAGGCAGGTTTGCCATTGGAAGACCTGCTGCCGCTGGCCGGTGCGCCTGCCTTGACGCCTGAGACCGCGGACTATATGATCGAGAACGCGCTGGGAGTGTTCGGTCTGCCGCTCGGTGTTGCCCGAAATTTTCTCATCAACGGCCGCGAGGTACTGGTACCGATGGTGATCGAAGAACCATCAGTGGTGGCTGGCGCTTCGTATATGGCAAAGCTGGTGCGTTCAGGCGGCGGATTTACCGCAGAGACCACCGCCCCTGAAATGATCGGTCAGCTGCAGCTGCTTGATATAACGGACCTCACATCCGCGAAAGAAAAGCTCCTGGCGCACCGCGAGGAATTGCTCGCCCTGGCGGGCAAGGTTGACCCCGTGCTCGCGCGCTTCGGCGGGGGTCCGCGGGATATCGAAGTAAGAGAAATTTCAGACTCACTGATCGGACCCTTTTTGGTGCTGCATCTGATTTACGATGTGCGCGACGCCATGGGCGCCAATGCCATCAACACCGCGCTGGAGCAGCTGGCTCCGCGAGTTGCGCAGATCAGCGGCGGCCGACCGCACCTGCGCATCCTGTCAAACCTGGCGGATAAGCGGCTGGCGCGCGCGGAGTGCACCATCCCGCTCTCAGCGCTGGGGTTTGGAGAGTACACACCCGAAATGGTGCGCGACGGCATTATCGAGGCCTGGGCTTTCGCCGCGGCCGACCCTTACCGAGCGGCCACCCACAATAAAGGCATCATGAACGGTGTTGACGCGGTCATTTTGGCCACGGGCAACGACTGGCGCGCGGTGGAAGCCGGTGCGCACGCCTTCGCGGCGCGCGGCGGGCGCTACACCAGCCTGACCGCCTGGCAGAAAACCGCAGACGGCAGCCTGAAAGGCACGCTGCAAATGCCCATGGCAGTAGGGATCATCGGAGGCGCCACGCGCTCCAACCCCGCGGCTGCCGCGGCTTTGAAGCTGATGAAAGTGAACACTGCCGCGGAACTGGCGCAGGTGATCGTTTCGGTCGGGTTGGCGCAAAACCTGGCCGCGCTGCGCGCGCTGGCCACCGAGGGCATACAGCGCGGGCACATGGGGCTGCACGCCCGCCAGGTAGCGCTGGCTGCCGGCGCGGTTGGCGATGAGGTCAACAGGCTGGCGCAGCAGCTGGTTAATGAAAACAATATCCGCTCAGATAGGGCGGTACAACTATTGCAGGAGTGGAGAAGTTAATGCCATGGAAGTAAATAAAACCACATCAAAGCTTTTACGTACTGACCGCAAGACCGGCATCGTCGGTTACGGCGCGTATATTCCGCGCTACCGGCTGCCCGGGAGTGAAGTATCCATGTTGTGGACGGGCTCTCCGAAAGGCTCACCGGTAAAAGAGAAAGCGGTTGCGGGACTAGATGAAGATGTCATCACCATGTCGATCGAAGCAGCCCGCAACGCGCTGGTGCGCGCGGACATCGATCCGCGTGAATTGAGGGCGGTTTGGGTGGGGTCAGAATCGCACCCATACGCGGTGAAACCCAGCGGAACACTGGTGGCGGAAGCCATCGGTGCTTCCAATGATATCCAGGCGGGAGACTGGGAATTCGCCTGCAAAGCCGGCACTGAGGCCATGGTGGCCGCCATCGCATTGGTCGGCTCGGGCATGGGGCGCTACGCGCTGGCTATCGGCATGGATACCGCCCAGGGTAAACCCGGCGACGCGCTGGAGTATACTGCCAGCAGCGGTGGCGCGGCCTTCATCATCGGACCGGCGGAAGAAGCTGCGGTGCGGGTTGAAGCTTCATATTCTTATGTCTCAGACACACCAGATTTCTGGCGGAGACCGGAACAAAAATACCCCGAGCACGGGCAGCGCTTCACAGGCGACCCGGCTTACTTCAAACACGTGGAATCTGCCGGCAGGGTGATGATGGAAGAGCTGGGCATGAAGGCTTCAGATTTCACCTACGCAGTATTCCACCAACCCAATCCCAGGTTCCCCATGAAAGCCGGTAAAGATTTGGGTTTTACCGAAGATCAGCTTACACCCGGTTTGCTGGTGCCGGTGATCGGCAATACCTACGCCGGGGCTTCAATGATCGGGCTTACTGCCATCCTGGATATTGCCAAAGCCGGGGACCGCATTCTGCAGGTTTCTTATGGTTCGGGCGCCGGGTCAGACGCGTTCTACCTGGAGGTGACGGACAGGATCGCTGAAAGGCGCGAACTGGCGCCATCGATCGCCGATTACCTCGCCCGACGCACCGAGATCAATTACGCCACTTACGCCCGCTACCGCGGCAAGATCGATATGGGATAGGAGCCAGCCATGACAGATGTGGTCATCGCGGGTATCGGTCAAATCCCTGTGGGTGAGCATTACGCGCTCAGCCTGCGCTCGATGGGTGTGCAGGCGCTCACCCGGGCGTTAAAAGACAGCGGCGGGCTGAAACCTGACGCGCTTTACATCGGCAACCTGCTTTCTTCAATGATCTCGCATCAGTCGAACCTGGGTGCGCTCTTCACCGATTATGGTAAGCTGGACGGCGTCGAGGCCTATTCCACAGAAGCGGCGGGGGCTTCAGGCGCGGCAGCGCTGCGCCTGGGTACGCTGGCCATCCTCAGCGGGCAGGCAGACACGGTGGCCGTGCTGGGAGTAGAGAAATGGAGCGACCTGGTCAGGCCTGAAGCCGAAGCCATGATCACCCAGGAACTGGATTATGATTACGAATCGATCCCCGGTCTCAGCAGCACCAGCCAGGCAGCGCTCATCCATCAGCGCTATTTACATGAACATGGCTTACCGCAGGACGCGCTCGGTGGTTTCGCGCTGCTGGCGCACACCAACGGTGCCAATAATCCGTACGCGTTCTACCGGAACCGGCTGACGGAAGAAACTTATACCCGTGCGGGTATGCTCAGCGACCCTGTAACGATATTTGACGGCGCCACCTACGCTGATGGCGCGGCCGCGCTCATCCTTACCAGGCGGGATCTGCTGCCCCGGGATTTCAAACACCCTGTAGTCAGCGTGATGGGCTCCGGCGCCAGCAGTGATGCCCTTTCATGGCACGACAGGCCTGAGCCAATGGCTTTCACCGCTGCCGCCAGGGCGGTCGCCGATGCCGCACTGCAGGCTGGCGTACTGCCGGGGCGCGTTAGCCTGTTCGAGCTGGATGACGCGTTTTCAATCTATGCTGCGCTGACGCTTGAAGCCTGCGGCATGGCGGATAGAGGCAAGGCCTGGCAGATGGCGCGCGGCGGCGATTTTGCCATCAACAGCAGGCTGCCCATCATGACCATGGGCGGCAGCCTGGCGCGCGGCAACCCCATTGGTGCCAGGGGTGTCTACCAGGTGGTTGAAGCGGTGACCCAGCTGCGCGGTGCTGCCGGCGCGAACCAGGTGCCCAACGCGCGCACCGCCCTCACCCTGGCGCTGGGCGGACCGGCTTCAACGGCCATCGCCCATGTGTTGGAAAGAAACGAGAGTTGAGAATAGAGAATCGAGAATAGTCAATTCTGAAAGTTTTTACGAATCTCTACTCTCCACACTCGATTCTCATGAAATAAACCTGATAGGATTTGATAGGTTTCCACCCATAAACTTATCCTTACATTCTGAAAATTAGAGTGTGTAAAGGAGTAAAAATGGAAAATCCGCGATATTGGCGCTTGAAAAAACAACGCTACAGCCTTGTGGGCGAGGTTTGCCCGCATTGCAATTCGAAAATATTCCCCCCGCGCGATGTCTGCCCGGAATGCGGCGGCGAAGCCAAAACCGAGTTTGCTTTCAGCGGCAAGGGCAAGGTATATTCGTACACCGTGATGCGCGACGCCCCCGCCGGTTACGAGCATAACGCCCCTTACACCGTGGCGATCGTCGCCCTGGATGAGGGCCCGATGGTCACCGCCCAGCTGACCGACCTCGGCGGGGAGCCGGTGCAGATCGGCATGCCGGTGGAGATGGTCACCCGCAAGATCCGCGAGGACGGGGAGAAGAAGGGAATCCTGGTTTACGGCTATAAGTTTAGGCCTGCGGTAAGAGGGTAAAAATACGCCTGTGATGTTAAAAGCGCCTTCCATTGATGGAGGGCGCTGTTGGTTTATTCATGGCATAATTTACTTATAACAACGAAGCGCTTACTGGTTGCGGAGTGTTGCATTGGAGGAATCACCATGAACAAAAATCGTTTATTCACGATGAAATTTTCAGCATTGTATCCGCTGTATATACAAAAAGCGCTGCGGAAAAACCGCACGCAAGAGGAAGTTGACCGGGTGATCTGCTGGTTGACCGGCTACACCCTGGTGGAATTACAGAACCAAATCGATGGAGATAATGATATTGAGACCTTTTTTGCCCAGGCGCCAGCCTTTAATCAAAAAAGCGCGTTGATCAAAGGGGTTGTGTGCGGGGTGCGCGTGGAGGAGATCGAGGATCCGCTGATGCAGAAAATTCGATACCTGGATAAACTCATCGATGAGCTCGCAAAAGGACGGTCAATGGAGAAGATCCTGCGGAGTTGATCATAATGAAAAACACCAAATCCCTGAATCTGGAGAGGGATACAGCGCTCTTTTTTGGTTTATCGACTGGCAGGAATCCTGGAGGGACAAATGAAAAAAAATAAAAGTGTCAATCTGCTCCGCATCGCTATCATGCTGCTGCTGGTGCTGGTGGTCATTCCTCTGCTGCCGATCCTGATCAGCGGGCGCTGGGGGTGGTGGCAGGCCTGGGTAATGGCGGCGATCTTTGTTTTGGGTTTCATCATCAGCCGGGCTATTGCACGACGTAAAAACCCCGGTATTCTGCAGGAACGGGCGAATTACAACCAGCACGAAAACACCCAGGCGTGGGATAAATGGCTTTCTCCGCTGGTTGCCTTTGGCAGCGTTTTTATCCTGCTGGTCGCCGGGTTGGACGCGTATTTTCGCTGGTCGGCAGGGTTTTCTTTTCCTGTTGAATTGGTCGGACTGGCGCTCATCGTGCTCGGGTACGTGCTGGCATCTTACGCGTTCATTGAGAATGCATTTTTCTCCGGTACAGTGCGTATTCAGCAGGAGCGCGGGCACAGCGTGGTATCAAGCGGGCCATACGGCTGGGTGCGCCACCCGGGTTACCTGGGAAGCCTGGTATCTAACCTGGGTATCCCGCTGCTGCTGGATTCAGCCTGGGCTTTCATCCCGGTGGCGGTGTTTGGCATTATCTTTTTCATCCGCACAGCACTGGAGGACCGCTTTTTACAGGAAAATCTGCCGGGATACAAGGAGTACGCGCAAAAGGCGCGCTACCGGCTGCTGCCGGGAATCTGGTAAATAGATTAGATCAGTATCAGAAACCCAACGTGACAAGGGGGCATCTCCACAATCTTACAGGGAATGAGCAACCGGGTCCGGCCAGGGGTCAGAAGTTGCCTGGGCGGCACTCGTTCTGCTATATAAATTCGGGACTGTTGTTACAATAGTGTAAATCGATTTACCCTCATTTTCTTTGTGTTCGGAGTTTGACATGACCATCAACCCTGAAGATATCCTAAAGATCCTGCTGGCGATCCTCGCAGGAGGATTGATCGGCCTGGAACGCGAGTTCCGCGATAAGGCGGCCGGGTTCCGCACACTGATCTTCATCTGTGTCGGCGCCTGCCTGTTCACCATCCTTTCGGCAAGGTTTGCGGGCGGCTCAGATCCGAACCGCATCGCAGCCAACATCGTCACGGGTGTGGGCTTTCTCGGGGCCGGGGTCATCCTGCGCGACGGCGGCAAGGTGTTCGGATTGACGACCGCGGCCACCATCTGGTTCACCGCGGCAATTGGCATGGGCATCGGGGGAGGGGCTTATCTGATTTCAACACTGACAGTCCTGGCGGGTATGATGATCCTGTGGCTGCTCCCTCCTGTGGAACACCGCATCGACAACGCCAGGGAGATGCGCAAGTACGAACTCACCTGCGCCGCCAGCCTTGAAAAGTTCAAAACCCTCGAACAGGGCTTCAATGAATGCGGATTACGCATCCAGACCCACAACCAGACGAAGACCGGCGGCACGATGGTCAGTTCCTGGATCGCCTCAGGATCACCCGCGGCGCACGAGCGGGTGCTTGAAAAGCTTTTTAACGATCCCGAGATCAGTGAATTGAAATACTAAGAGAACAGCGTGAAATATCACACAAAATCATCCTATGCCACCAATGAAAGCGTGTATTTTCTGTCACATTGTTGACCACCCGGAGGCCTCGCCGGTCATTTACCGGGACGAGAATGTGATCTGTTTCTTACCCGAAAAGCCGGTGGTTTTTGGCCATTCCATCATTGCATCAAAACAGCATTTTCCGGATATCTACACGATTCCGGATGTGGTGATGGAGGGTGTGACCCGGGCAGCAAAACACCTGGCCACTCACTACAAAAAGCAGATTCGAGCGTCAGGGATTAATATATTGCACGCAAGTGGTGTCTACGCCCAGCAATCGGTCATGCATTTTCATATTCACTTAATTCCCCGTTTTGAGGGTGATGGTGTGAACGCCTGGCCGGATTTTCCGGGGATAACCATTGACCCTGAGCAGATGTTGGCGAAGTTGCGATTGACCAGGTGAGCCGGGCTGTCTTAAAAAATTGGATAAAGGAAGTGAGCAAATGACGACGATTACAAAAATTCTGATCAGGGATGAAAAACCGCAGGATGTCAATGCCATCACCGAACTGACCATCGAAGCTTTTGCGCCGCTCGAGATCAGTGACCATACCGAACAGCACGTCATCACTGCGCTGCGGTCCGCCGGTGCGCTGGCAGTTTCACTGGTCGCGGAAGTGGACGGGAAGGTAGCGGGGCACATCGCCATCTCTCCGGTGACCATATCTGACGGCACCAGGGATTGGTACGGACTGGGTCCTGTTTCAGTGCTGCCTGAATTGCAGCGGGCGGGCATTGGTAAAGCCTTGATCATGGAAGGACTCTCACGGCTTAAATTGATTGGAGCCAGGGGTTGCTGCCTGGTCGGGCACCCGCAGTACTACACGAAATATGGATTTGTCAATGTCCCGGGGCTGGGCATCGAAGGGGTACCCCCGGACGTGTTCTTCGCGCTGTCGTTCGATGGTAGATACCCGCAGGGAGAGGTTGTCTTCCACGAAGCGTTCGCGGCGACCGGCTGAGTGAAACTGCAGGAGACGAAGATGAAAGATAAACCCTCGCTTCAGGACTGTTTACAGGAATATAAAACACAACTGGAACAAGGCATCATCCAACAGGCGTACCGCGGACTGATGCAATATATGCTGGAGCTGCGGACGCAATTTCAGAAGACATTTCCGGATTACGAAGTACCCGGCAACCTGTATTTTGGTTACATGGACATGACCTACTTCGCGGTAATCCCCGATTTCTTAAAGCAGCGAAAATTGAAAACCGCGGTCGTTTTTCTGCATGAAGCCTTCCGCTTTGAGGCGTGGCTTTCTGGTTACAACCGCCAGGCGCAGGCAGCGTACTGGGAGCTCATCCGCACTAGCCGCCCGGGCAGTTACCGGCTGGTGCCTGACCCGCTTAAAGCGGATGCCATTCTCGAGCATGTACTGGTCGAGGAACCTGATTTTAACGACCCTGAGTTATTGACCGACCTTATCGTAAAAGGCACAGAAGCATTCATTTTGTACATCGAGCAGTTCTTTCAAGCACAGGAGTAAAAATCGCCGGTTATTTGGACATTCGCAAAGCGGCGAAAATTCGGCAGGTTGATTCGGGCAAGTTGCTTGAATTCAGAACTGCTTGAAAATAGTGTATTATTCTTTTACAAAATAATATAAAGGTGGTGCGATCACCCAACGACGCAGCAGCGGAAGTAACCTTTATTATCCAGTTCAGGAGGAATTCATGAAAGCCCCCAGTTTACTTGATTCGATTCGCGTAGTAAAAGAAAACGAACGGATTGCTTCAGAAAGCTACCTGACCGCCAGCAATGAAATCACCAACCCGATCGGTAAACAGATCTTCCTGGAATTGAGCAGTTTCGAAAAGTATCACTTCGAAAAATTGTCAGGCCTGGAAAAGTCCCTGGAAGAATCAGGCGAATATATAGAATATGAAAAAAGAGAGTTCCTGCTCCCGCCCATATTTGAAATCAAAGCCTCTGAAAATCCTCAGAACAAAAGCGTCATCACCATCCTCACGCAGGCGATTGAACTCGAAATCCAGGCGGAAACGGTCTATACCGACCTGGCGGCTCAGGTCTCTGATCCATTGGGACATAAGATGTTCAGCCGGCTTGCCGAGGAGGAACATCAGCATTACAGGATTCTGAGAGAAGCTTACTGGACGGTAACCAACCTCGGTACATGGAAATGGGTTGCTTTATAGAAAAGAGCCGATCCTTTTTTTATTACCCTTTTTTATTGCCTGTAGCTGCTGATTTTTAATATAGATTGAACAAACGCCGGGGCGAGGGTGAAATCGACCACAACAGCTTATTAAGATGGCTTCACGCGAGGGAATGATCATGGAACAGGATATCCTTGTCCTGGAACTTTCCGCGCTGGACGGGTAGTGCGACGGCAACCCGTTGGGTTGGGCGCAGATCAGCGGGGAGAGCGTAATTTACATCGATCTGTGTTCATCCTCCCCGCTCATCGGTTCTATTGAGCTCCGCAGACATCTGAATTGGTTTATTGGTAAGACCCATTCACCCCGGAAGGCAGTCCTCAAACCGAGGATTGTTCTTAAAGAAGACGCTGCTCTGCTCACTTACATGGCTGTTTTTAACGATGAATCCTGGAATGTCACCTCCGTCTACTTCAGGCAGGATAATGACTGGAAACTGGTGCATGGTCATCGCTCGTTGGTGAACCACACACAACCCGCGGCTACAGAGGTTCCCCTCCTGGTGAAGAACGGAGGGCAGTCATTCGAAGGGTTGATACAGGATCTTATGATTCTTGAATCCGGCGCCATGGAACGCTGGCGTAAAGGGGATCCATGGGGGTTCATCGAGATAAGCGCGCCAGATGTTACCTATTTTGACACGGGCACCAGGCAGCGCATCGACGGGCGTAAAGCCCTGGAGGCGGAGTACGCGCTGCGCGAAGGGAAGATATTCTATGATGTGATGGATTTCATTGACCCGCTGTTACTTGTGCAGCAGGATATGGCGGTGCTGGTTTACAGGTTTCTTTCCACCTGGCTGAACCCTGATGGCTCGGTTGCGCGACGGGTTCCATGGAGCTGCACGGAAGTTTACGTTAAATATGATGACCGCTGGTTGATCAATCACACGCACTGGTCGATCATCCAGGGCGTACGACCACAGGGGTAGGATCACCAGGTTGCCAACAGCGGGCAGGTTTTTATTGTATGTGGCATAATGAAGATCAGTGGAGAAAACCTTTGACCTTCGGGCAGGGCGGAGAGAATCCCTGATTATACTAATGTGAGATGGAGGAAATGATGATCACAGCAAAGGATTTTAATGGCAAGTCCATCATCAGTATCGCGGACGGGAGTATCTTGGGGGAGGTCAAGGATATCTACCTGGACGCGGAGATGCGCCAGGTGGTGGGGGTATACCTTGGCACGGAGGGGCTTATCAAACGCAAGGATAAGGTGATCCAGCGCAGCGCGGTGGCTGTGCTTGGTGTGGATGTCTGGCTGGTCTCGGGCTCGGACGTGGTGGTGGAAAAAGACAGCCTGCCGGACGCTGCTGCGTATTCCCTGGTGAGCAATGTGCGCGGGCGCGAAATTCAGACAGACGGAGGTACCAAGATAGGCGTTATTGAGGATGTGCTGCTGGATGAAAACACGGGCGTCTTGGGATTTTCACTGGGCAAGGTATACGCCCAGGGCCCCTTGGCTGAGCGCAAGGCCGTTATCCGCGATGCCATCAAAGACCTGGGCAGTAAAGACACCCCGATGGTCGCCGACCTGGCGCTGGCGGAAGCGGGAATGATCCCGGCGGTATAAAGTTCCTTTTATTCCATTCTCAATGCTGATAAGCATAATATGAAGGTTTTTGAATATTCCAATTTCGACAAGTGAAAGCAGAAGATTTTTTAAAGGCTTTGATAATCCGTGTTGAGGATCTGGTGCCTTTGGTCGGAATGGATGTGGAAGGTGAATTAATCCGTTTTTGGACTACCAGACATCAGGTTCAACAAAATTGGCAGTGTGTAATTTCGCGGGCCGAGGATTGGTTTATTCGGGATTGAGATAATTAGGGTTCAATAAAAATAAAGTAGGTATATATCTTTCGGAGATGCCAATAATAATTACATCCGGTTTACTCTCAGAAATAATACTTGGAGTAGCAATAAAATATCTGATTACATCCAAGGAAGAAAAATGTTCAGCCAGGAGGGCTGGCATATACCCTAACCTGAAGAAGGAGTCTGCTAAGACTAGAGCCTTCATTTCTTCCACTGACTCATTTTCGAAATGTTGATACCAGGAAATCTCAAATTGATCACCAAGCAGCTGCACAATTTTTTCGTATTCTGCTCCAGATTCTACCAAATGGGCTCCTGGCGAAATAATGTTTAATGCTTGATAAGATTCCATGAAGGGTTTTGCATTCAAACCCAACATATCACTTAAATCCTTTAAGCCGGTTTCAGGAGTCTTGTAAATATTGACAGGTTCAGTATTAATTATGCCGAATTCGTTTAACTCGTTAATTATAAATTTATATCCAACGAACTGTCCCTCAGGATTCCAATGAGTATCTGTTCGAAAATACACGGGTTGATTCTTTTTCTCTTCGACAAGTATTTCTTTCAAATTTATGAAGTTAATGGTTGAATGATTGCTTAAATAGTCCGCGCACTGGTCGATCAAGGTGTATTGAACTGAGAATTCCGCTCCCGATAAGTATTCTGGATAAACGCTCACCTTGCTTGGGGCAAAGACGAATACCAATTCGATATTCTGATTTGTGATGAGTCGATTGATCCTTTCAATGTTATCCAAGAAATTGTCAAGTTGATCATCACTAAAAAGATACTCTCCTTTACCTATCTCAATATTGTTATCCTCTTTATAAAAATACCAGCCATTTTTTCCAATGTGTACTTTTGGATTTGTGGATGTTTTGAATAGTTGAGTGTCAATTACAGTATTAATCGTTCTTGCTTCAGTACGAAATCCAGCGTTATCATCGATCCAGTTCGTAAAAGCCAAACTAATGTGTGAATTGAGAGTTCCGTTTTCGGTTAAAAGAACTGGAAAAGAAGCGAGAGTTCTGTTTTCAGCAGCCGAATGCTTTCCTCCTACCTTATCGGAGAAGATGAGAGGAATAGATATCAATGAAGAGAAGAGAATGATTATTGAAATTTGGAATGATTTCTTGTTCAATGTGGCACCAGTGCTCAGAATTGAAAGTATATGAATGGTTGATATGAGGAGGACAAGACCATGATGATCGAGTAGATCAATAGAAGCGTGAAACCGATCGCGCGTACGAGATAATGGGGTTTCATAACAAAACCCACATCAAAATGTTGTGCCCACAGTTTCCAGGGCAAGCAGAGAAGAATTCCAATGATAAAAATGAATATGAACTTGGCAGTCAGGATTGAACCCATTACCCCCGCCACAGCCTCAAACTGTTTAAAACCAAACATGACGCTGAGATATTGAGCAGCATATGTCAGATCACTCGATCGGAACAATACCCAACCGACGAGTATGACAAGCAGGCTTGAAGTAAGCCTGACGGCATAGGGCAATTTCCACTTGATTCGTAAGGATCTGAATAAAACTTCAAGACTTATAAACAGACCGTGCCAGAGACCCCAGATCACAAAATTCCATGAAGCGCCGTGCCATAAACCGGTAAGCAGGAAGACGATCAATATATTAGTTTCAGACCGTAGTGTTTTTACCCTTCTGCGCTTAAATTCTAATGGAATGAATAAATAATCCCGGAACCACGAACTTAAGGTAATGTGCCATCTTCTCCAAAAATCACTGACGCTTGTGGAGATATACGGATAATTGAAGTTTTCTGGCAGATTGAACCCCAGCATTTTTCCTATGCCAATTGCCATGTCAGTGTAACCCGAAAAATCGAAATAAATCTGCAGCGCGTACCCAATTGCTCCCAACCAGGACACCGCGATTGTTGTCTGATTCGCGGGAGCCGCGAATATCTGGTCGACGACGACTCCCAACTCATCTGCAATGATCACCTTTTTTGCCAGGCCTTGTATAAACCTTTGAATACCCGCTGAAACATCGGTAACGGTTGTTACCCGTTCTTTGACCTGTGGAATAATGTTCCCAAACCGGGCAATTGGACCCTGCAGGAGTTTTGGAAAAAAGCTCATGTACAGCGAGAAATCGAGTATGTTTCTGTTAGCGCTGATCTTGCCAGAGTTGATGTCAAGCAGGTGCGAGAGAGCGCTGAATGTGAAAAATGAAATCCCAAGCAGCCCCATGCTTGAACGAAAATCAATATTGACACCAGCCACCTGGTTTAATGTAGTTACAAAGAAATTTGAATACTTGAAATACAACAGCGTGGCAATATCCACCGTTATGGCGATCACCATAACCAATTGGCTGAACCACTGCTTTTTATTTTTCTTACTGTAATCAATGGCCAGGCCAAAGCAATAATTCAACCCGATAAATATAACGAACAATAATAAAGCTTTCTTCCCCGTGGTGGCAAAAAAGCCGAGAGAGAATAAAAGCAGGTACAGACTCCTAAATTTATTAGGGATTATGAAATATCCGAATAATGTGAACGGTAAAAACACAAATAGAAAGATTGGGGAAGAAAATACCATGGCAGGATTGTATCACGCGGGCAACATAATTAGATTTGAGATCAACACTTAATAATTAGCTCTTTTTTTGTTTTGTGTGTCCAAATTAGACAGTTGGATTATCGTTTTTCGGACAACGTGATTTAGAGAATCATAAAGGTTTTTCTTTATGTTGTTGTTTTTGATCCGGGTTTCAACAACCCTATAGGAATCTAAGCGGGAGGATTAATCTTTGCTTGGAAATTTTACCTTTTTTCCTGTTAAGATACTTTTTGATTTTTAACCGGCAACACTGGTGCCTGTTGGGCGAGCTTAAGGAAATTATCCGCGACGCCATCAAAGACCTGGGCAGTAAAGACGCCCCGATGGTCGCCGACCTGGCGCTGGCGGAAGCGGGTGTGATACCGGCTGTATCGCCAATCAACCCGAAAATAATCACATAGATACAGGCTGTGAGTTAATCACGTCTGTATTTTTGAATGCAGATCCTTATGGTTTGCGCCTGGTAATCAAGATGCTTGTGGGTCACGCGCTGGTCAATGACCAGTGTCAGCATTTTACCTGCCATTTCTGCTGCCAGCGGGTTGCGGTTGAGGCGCGGGTCGCGCAGGATCGCGTCCCAATGAATGGTCAGACCGATGCCCGCTTCACCCAACCGGTCAAAAAGCCAGTCACGCGGTACAGCACGGATGTACACTGGCAGGCCGAGCGGCATGACACCCTCAGGAATGTCAGTGAAAAGGGGGGTCAGTTCGGGTAGACCTGAGATCAGGTTCAGTAGGTAGCGGTAATTTTCGCGCCGCTTTTCCATGATCCCGGGCCAATCCAGGTGTTCGATCTGCCGGCGTTCGTCAGCATCTCCCTCAACGATGGGGTCGGATTCATAATACAACTCCGCCAGGCGATAAAGACGATTGAGCTCTTCCCACCCGCCCCTGGATTGGAAAAGATACTCCACAAGGCGGGAGCGGTATTCACGGATGAGCGGCATGCGCCTGTTTGGCGGGCTTATTCGTCTCATTAGGTAAGGCTGTATATCAGCTGTTGTCTCCAGGTAGCCGCCGTCATAGGCGCAAAGCTTGCGCATGCTGTTGAAGGAAAAATCACCGATGGTCTCCTGGTTGAAACCGGTCTGCGCGTTATCCTCAACCAGCAGCTTGCCGCTGCGCCGTAGATCGTGCAGCAGGGCGACCTCTTCAGGTGCGCGCGGGAATCCGAAATAGTTAATGAAGTAAACAACCCGGTATTCCCTGGATTGACATATCAGATCTTCAAGGTCAATGGAGAGATCCGGGCGAACCTGGTAAAACCCGTATGTCAGTCCGCAATTTTCCAGGGTATTGAGGATGGTCGGGCACAGGTAAGAGGGCAGCAGTATCTTGTTGATACCATGATCGCGCAGGTAATCGCTGATGACCATCAGGCAGGCTTTACCACCGTTGAGAAAGGTCATCGCGCGTGTATCAGTGCCGGGTTTCTCTGCCAGCCAGGAGTTGTCGTAATAGAATTCACCTCCAACAAACATAAAACTGAATTGTCCTTAGGTACAGAGTATGTTTACCGGAACTTCGACCGCTGATAATTGTAAGCTGTTTTTTCCTGACCAGGAGTGGCGCAGGTAGAAAAGCCGGTAATAAAAGTGAAGCAAAGTTCAAGATGGCGCTATATAATAGTTTATCGATTGGGCAGTGAAGGAGAATCGTATGAATCTCTTCTTAAAATGGTCGGATCGGAAAACAGGCTTATTGCCGAAACTGCTCATTTTAATACCGGCGGCAGCCTTGTTTCCCTTCCTGATCCCGTACGCACTGCTGGTGTGGCTGCCGCGGCTGGATGTCAGGCTGGGCCTTCCGTCTTTTTCAATTGGGGTGGTTAACTACATCATCGGCGCCGTGCTGATCTTGCTTGGGATGTCGTACGCGCTTTGGTCGATCGCTGAGCAATTGTTCAAAGCCGATGGTACACCGGTCCCTCTGACCCGACGAAGAAACTGCTGGTTGCCGCGCCATTTTCACACTGCCGCAATCCCATGTCCTTCGGCACGTTTTCTGCCTACTTCGGATTCGCCATTTTGGCGGGTTCAATTTCCTCGCTGGTGCTGGTGCTGGTTTTCGCGTCGCTGCTCATCCTGTACATAAAGAAGATCGAGGAAAAAGAACTGGAAATGCGCTTTGGGCAGGCTTACCTGGATTACAAAGAGGTAACCCCGTTCATGATACCAAGACTAACCAGGGGCAGGTAATTCAATAAAATTCTCAACGTTCACGTAATAAGCTATGCTATAGTTACAGTACAGATAAAGATCAACATCCAGTTTTCGCTGCAAAAGGAGAAAAATATGAAACATGTGGATGGAACCTTTAAGGGCGTACGCGACATTGAAATTTATTACCAGGGTTGGCTGCCTGAAGGAGAAGTGAAGGCAGTGCTCTTTGTTGTCCATGGCGTGGGTGAATACATTGGTCGTTACACCAATCTGGTCAATTACTTTGTACCGCTCGGTTACGCCATCTACGGAGTGGACCACATAGGTCATGGCAAGTCTGGTGGCGAGCGTGAAATGGTAAACCGCTTTGAGGATTACACTGACACACTGCAAATTTTTTATCAACTGGTTACAGGATGGCAGAATGGAAAACCAGTAATTATTTATGGACACAGCATGGGAGGGCTCATCACCAGTCTATATTTGCTTGACCACCAGGACGATTTTAAAGCCGCTATCATTTCAGCTGCTGCTGCCAAAATACCGGCGAACATCACACCAACCACGGTGAAATTGGCGCGGATCCTAGCAATCATTGCTCCCAAGATGGGCATGATTGGCTTGGATACCAACTATCTCTCTCACGATAAGGCGGTGGTGGATACTTACAACAGCGATCCGCTGGTATTTCATGGCAAGATGCCGGTGCGCTTGTCAGCGGAAATGCTGCGTGCTATGCTGCGCGTGGCAGATGAGTTTCATAAGGTTTCCCTGCCGTTATTTGTCCTGCACGGCGGTGAGGACAAAATTGTGGAACCCGAAGGCGGAAAATTGTTATATGACAAGGCTAGGTCTAAGGATAAAACACTAAAGATCTACGAAGGCCTTTACCACGAGGTGCATAACGAACCGGAACGCGAAGCGATGTTCAGGGACCTGGAAGCCTGGTTACAGGCTCATATTTGATCTTTTATTTCATGATATATAACCGGCAGGTGGACTCCACCTGCCGGTTTTTGTGCAAAATCGATCAATCTCTCACGAAAAGTATTTTACCCAGCATTCGCTGTTGAACACCTTGTGAAAACCGATCGCCTGGTAAAAAGGCTGGTCCGACCCCACGTAGGCGGTTTCAGCGCCCAGGTCTGCGCAGCGGCGGATGCCTTCCAGGACAGCGGCTTTTCCCAATCCCAGGCGCCGGTGTTCCGGCACGGTAGCGACGGGTTCCACGTAAGCGAATTTCCCTGCCGGTTCGAAGAACATCCCGCAGAAGGCGGAAAATTCCCCGCTCGGGGCGACGACCGCGATCTTCAGATCAAGCCGCGCTTTGGGGGTCATGAACATCTTGCGCCTGGATTCAAGTTCTTCCGCGTTTATCGGCGGGTCATCGCCGTGGTCAAAACCGCGCCACATCACACGGTGCAGCTTTTCCCAATCGCAATCCTCTGCCAGGCTGGTCAGGTGGTACCCCGGCGGCAGCCGGATGGACAGAAAGGGTGAGGTAATCTCGAACCGGTACAGGGGGCGGGTTTCATCCGGATGAATCTGGTAACCGCGGTTGCGGACAAGGTCAGTAAATTCAGCGTCGTTGTCGTTTACATACGCGCAAAGATAACGCCCCCCGTCCTTCTTTGAAACACCGGTCAGCTGGTTTTCAGCGTAATCCAGCATTTCGCTCCGTAAGTTGCGATGATCAGGATGGAACTGGAAAAAGGCTTCGCCCAGGTGCCATTCATAATGCACCACCGCTACGGTCGTATCATCCTTTTCCCAAATGCCGATCTTTCCGAGAGAATCACTATCGAGAGCAGGGTGAAAATGCATATACTCCCACGCCGGTTCCAGCCAGTTGCCGTCAAGGTTGCCAGGCTGGTAGTGTTTGATCAGAAACTCGCTCACCTTCTGATAGTCTGTTTCGTGTTGATATACCCGGAAAGAAATGGCCATGGTCTACTTCTTGCTTCCATTATACAAAATCGTTTGTCAAAAACAACCGGGGCACAATTGATATAATCATCATAACCTGATGACCAATCTTTTTCCGCCATCCGAGTTTAATGAATGGGCTGCGAGCTACGATAGCAGTGCCACGACCGACGCGGGTTTTCCTTTTGATGGTTATTCTCAAATACTGCATCAGATATTGGTTCTCTCCAATCCACGCGCCGGAGATTCTGTTCTGGACCTCGGCATCGGCACCGGCAACCTGGCGCTGCTGTTCGCCGCAAGAGGCTGCCCGATCTGGGGGATCGATTTCTCCACGGAGATGCTGGCGCTCGCCCGGGGAAAATTGCCAGAGGCGAAGTTGGCCTGCCAGGACCTGCGCGCAGATTGGCCGCCGGCTTTTGATCGCTGTTACGACCACATTATTTCGGCGTATACGTTTCATCATTTTCATCTCGATGAAAAAGTTTCCCTGATCATGCGCCTGTTGGAAAAGCACCTGCAGCCGGGCGGCAGCCTGGTGATCGGTGATATTGCCTTCAGGAACGCGGCAGAAGAAGCCCAAATGCGTCAAAGCCTGGGTGAGGATTGGGAGCAGGAATATTATTGGCTGGCCGATGAATCATTGATGGTTCTGACGGCGGCGGGTATAAATGCCAGCTACATGCAAATATCCTCGTGTGCCGGCATTTTGCACTTGAAGCATGAATAGGAGACAAAATGGGAACTCAAATCAATATGGTGGGCGTTTTTGTGAGGGATATACACACAATGGTGGCTTTTTACCGGGATGTGCTTGGTTTCGAAATCGATTGGGACGGCCAAGGCCTTTACGCTGAATTCAAAAAGGTCGGCGTGCGTTTCTCGATGTATGAGCGGGCGCAGCTGCCTGACTTACTGGGTGAGGAACCCGGCTACCCCACGGGGCTGAACGGTACATTTGAGCTGGCGATCGAACAGCCTTATTCGGCCGATGTAGACCGGGAGTACGCACGCGTGATAAAAGCCGGCGCGCGGGAGGTATACCCCCCGCGGGATGAACCCTGGGGCATGCGTTCTTCAATGATCGCTGACCCGGACGGAAATCTTATTAAGATCGGTTCATGGAACCGGGGCGTTGAATGAAACGGAAAAATCGCATAATCACCAAAGGAGATCAAAATGGAAAATGAATCACACCTCTACATCGTCTGGACCACTGACAACCCGATCACTGCCATGAACATGGTCACAACTTACGGCGGCAACAGCATGAAAAACGGCTGGTGGGATGAGGTTACCATCATCCTCTGGGGGGCGTCACAGCAGCTGGTCGCCGCCAACACCACCGTCAGTGATCGTGTGCGCGAACTGATGGACATGGGGGTGAAGTTTTCGGCCTGCAAGCGCTGTGCGGATGAATTAGAGGTTACTCAAACCCTGGAAAGTATGGGGGTTGAAGTCATTTACTGGGGTGAGCCAATGACAAAGTTATTAAAATCCGGCGCCAAGATGTTAACAATCTAACACAAGACAGATGAGAACAGGAGGGCAGCATGCAATATCGTGAGCTGGGACGTACAAGATGGAAGGTTTCAGCATTGAGTTTTGGCGCATGGGCGATGGGGGGCACCTGGGGACCCGTGCAGGAGGAGGAGTCGCTGGCTGCGTTGCGGCGGGCGCTGGATCTGGGTGTAAATTTCTTTGACACAGCGGATGTTTACGGGGACGGCTTGAGTGAAAGGTTGATCGCGCAGCTGCGCAAAGGAACCAGCCAACCGATTCACATCGCCACCAAGGCAGGCCGCCGCCTTGACCCGCACACCGCCCCGGGTTACAACCGCGCCAACCTCACCGCCTTCGTGGAGCGCAGCCTGAAGAACCTGGATACCGAAGCGCTTGATCTGCTGCAGCTGCATTGTCCGCCTACCGAGGTTTACTACATGCCCGAGGTTTTCGGCGTGCTGGATGACCTGGTGAAAGCCGGCAAATTGCAGTATTACGGCGTCAGCGTGGAGAAAGTGGAGGAAGCGCTGAAAGCCATCGAGTACCCCAACGTCCAGACCGTACAGATCATCTTCAACCTCTTCCGGCAGCGGCCGTCCGACCTTTTCTTTGCGCAGGCGAAACTACGCAAGGTGGGCATTTTAGCGCGGGTGCCGCTATCCTCCGGTATGCTGACAGGTAAGTTTACGCGTGACTCGAGGTTTGATCAAGAAGACCACCGCGCTTTTAATCGGGCAGGAGAAGCCTTTGACCGCGGCGAGACCTTCTCGGGGGTGGATTACGAGACCGGGCTGAATGCTGTCGATGAATTGAAGACGATATGTCCGCCAGGTATGAGCCTGACCCAGTTCGCGCTGCGCTGGATATTGATGTTTGACGCGGTCACCTGCGCCATCCCCGGCGCCAAACGCCCGTCACAGGCGGAGGAGAATTTCTCCGCGGCAGACCTGCCCCCGCTTTCAGACGAGGTGATGAAGGCGGCAAAAATTATCTATGAGCAACAAATAAAGCCAGGGGTGCATCACTACTGGTAATACCGGAAGCGCCAAGGATAGGACACCCGTGCAAAGGTACTCGGTACATTGGTGTTCAATTAACCTCATTAACCTGCTCAATCATCCCGCTAACTGATTCTACGGGTGAGGATTGTAATTAATAAAATCGTGTCTATAATGAAAATTACAGGGATTCCTGGTATTGTTCCGGGCAGGATCAGGTGATATGAAAGCAAAGAGAAAAGTGCTCTTCACATACCTGTGCTCTTCAATTCTATTGATTACTTCTTCCTGCATCATTCCTGATCGCCTGTTGCCTCAAGTGCCAAATTTCCTCTTGCCAACCAGGAGCCCAGACTCTGACTCTTCATCAGGCGGGTATGACCTTGAGGATCTAGGATCCGGTGACGCAGTACAGAATCCATCCGGCCCACCAGGGATTGAAATAAAGCCAACCCCGTTGCCGCCGGAACCCCGGTTATGTGTAGCGTTCGCCGAGGACATCAGGTGGGGGTACGAGGATATAAAAACAAGCAGTGGAACTGGAGGCGCAACCTGCAGCGGAAAATTCAGCTTCCAGAACATGAGCGCAGAACCTGTGGTGTTTATGCTCTATACCCTGTACAACAACGGTTCAATGGAGAGCTCGGATTGGCAAGGGTATTCGCTGGAGCCTGAAGAAAAAACCTCTGTACAGGTAAGTGAGGTTGAATACAAAGATGGTACTAACACCTACAACAAAGTTCAGTTTTTTATCGCGGTACGAGATGTGCCTGAGTGTTGGTTTTTCCTGACGGATGAGGCAAGAGACAATACCTATAAAGCATCCTATCAATTGTTGGCAACTCCGATAGAGGAATTACCCTGCCCTTAGTGCGGCATGTTGTATTACAGGTTTGAATATTGGTTGTGAGTCAGAAAATGCCAGCCGGCTTGGTCTGGATGGTACATTCAGGTAATATTTTCCAATTTAGTTCTTTACAGGAGAGAAAAACATGTCCAAGATAAAGGTCTTGCCAGTTGCAGACGTACCCGAAAACGCACGCAATGTTGTTGACGTGGGCGAGCGTAAGGTATTGGTCATTCACAGTGGGGGGAAATTTTTTGCGGTGGATAACCAGTGCCCGCACATGAAGCTACCGCTGAAGAACGGCAAAGTAACGGATGATGGTGCCATCGTCTGTCCATTCCATCATTCCGCGTTTGACCTTGAAACAGGCGATGTGAAGGAATGGTCGCCATGGCCGCCGGTGGTGGGCAAAGCGCTGGGCGCATTGGCGCGCGAGAAGGCGCTGCCGATTTTTGATACCGAAATTATTGATGGATGGTTGTGGATAGAGGATACCCCGCGGCTTTAAGCTTTGGTAATGCATTGTGGTGCGCGAATTTTGATCTGCAATCTATTAATCAGATTCGAAATCTATGAAATTCGCCCTCAACTACCTGGTTGTACAGCCAGGTAGTTGGCGCGCAACTTCGTATTCAGTATAATTGTAGATATCAGGAATCGCTCAATTTCTGCACTACAACAGTGACAGGGAAGAAAATAAAAATCGTTTTACCATAGCCGATGATTTACCGGCGTAACTTGCCCGTAAATACCTATGTTGTCTTCGTGGAAGGGTGTGGATTATTGGACAGCAGCATCATCACCGTACTGGTCATTCTCTCTCTCACGGTTCTCCTGCTTGTTTTTGAAGTTTTGCGCATTGATGTGGTGGCGTTGCTGTGTATGCTGGCGTTGGGCTGGAGCGGTGTACTGACATCACATGAGGTGCTCTCGGGCTTTTCAAGTAACGCGGTGATCGTGATGATGACAGTGATGATCATGGGCCGCGGTATTGATAAAACCGGCATTATGGATCAGTTCTCGCGCTTCATGTTAACAAAGGTAGGCCAGGACGGAAGAAAATTACGGGCAATCTTGTCGGTGGTCATAGGGTTAATCTCTGGTTTTATTCAAAACATTGGCGCTGTAGCGCTATTCCTGCCGGGTGTCTTAAACATCTCGCGCCGCGCCAGAATTCCCGCATCCGGGCTGATCATGCCGCTGGGTTTTGCTGCCATCCTGGGCGGAACACTGACCATGGTGGGTTCCGGACCACTGATCCTGATTAACGATCTGTTGCGCAGCGCTTCTTTGCCGCCCTATAACATTTTCAGCGTCACACCGGTGGGAATCCTTCTCCTCATAAGTGGAGTTCTGTACTTCTATTTCTTTAGCGGACTTGTCTTGCCGAAGAAACCTGTTGAGCCAGAATTAGAATCACCGCAGGAACGACTGATCCGCTCCCTGAACCTGCCCCATAGCCTGTGGCATTACTCGATCCCGCCTTACAGCCCGATCATTGGTCAGACACTTGAGGAAACCGGTGTTTGGGAGATACCCGGGGTGAACATCCTGGCGGTAGCAAAGGGAAAAAGAGTCGAGTACGCGCCATGGCGCCAGACACGCTTTGAGGCGGGAGAAGACCTGGTGCTGATGGGGGAAGAGGCGGATGTAAATGTTTTTGCCGATAAGAAGCAACTGGTACGATCAAATTCAGAAACGAGTTTCCAGGAGTTACACGATCCCGTCAGATCGGGCTTTGCCGAGATCATCATCCCTCACGGATCTGAGGTCGTCGGAAAGACCATCCGCCAGTATGCGATCCGCAGGCGATACGTTGTAGAACCCGTGCTGCTCTTCAGCAAAGGCGAGGAGATCACAGGAGATTTTTCGGACCGTGAGATCATTGCCGGTGACTCGCTGATCGTACATGGATTATGGGAGCGGATTGCGGATTTGAAGGGAAGCATTGATTTTGTGGTGGCGACCTCGTTTGAGGTGGAAAAGAAAGTGCAATCAAAGCAATGGTTGGCACTCGGTTGTTTTCTGCTGGCAATTATCTTATCGTTGACGGGTTTTCCGGTCTCAATGGCATTCCTGTCCGGAGCGGTGGCAATGGTGCTGCTGAAAGTATTGAGCATGAACGAGGCTTACCGCGCGATTGAATGGAAAGTAGTGTTTCTCATCGCCGGGCTCATTCCACTGGGCGTTGCGATGCAGAAAACAGGAACTGCCACCTTCCTGGCAGAGCAGTTGACGGGGCTGGTGATGGGCAGTCACGTATTCATTTTGGTGGTGATGGTTGCCGTTCTTTCCACCCTCTTTTCGCTGGTGATGTCAAATGTTGGTGCCATTGTTGTGCTGGCGCCCCTGGTTATTGAGCTTGCCAACCTGGCGGGAGTTGACCCCCGGCCTCTGGCTTTGATGTCGGCGGTGTGCGTGGCTAATTCCTTCATTTTACCCACACACCAGGTCAATGCGCTCATTATGTCGCCTGGCGGCTATCGCAACACTGATTTCTTTAAGGCTGGTTCGGGCATGACGTTGCTCTTCCTGTTCATTGCCGTTTTGTTCTTTTATTTCGTGATGATGTAAATGTGCGTGTTAGATTAAGAAACGTTCCATTCAGGAGGTAAACATGCTGCTCAAACACTTTTTTGTTAAGAAGATCGCTCACAGTTCGTATATCCTTGCAGGTCAGAAAAGCTGCGCGGTGATCGATCCGCAGCGCGACATCGATATTTACATTCACGAGGCGCGCGCTCAGGGGGTGGAGATCACCCATATTTTGCAGACTCATTTACACGCTGATTTTGTCTCAGGGCACATGGAATTGGCCAAAGCGACCGGTGCGAAGATCTATGTGGCAAAGTCAGCCGAATGCACTTTTGACCATGTGCCGCTTTCTGAAGGCGACACAATTGAAATCGAGAACATGCTATTGAGTGTGCTTGAAACCCCCGGCCATACGCCCGAGCATCTTTGTTATGTGGTCACTGATCAGGCGCGCGGCGACAGCCCCATCGGGGTATTCGTGGGCGATACGCTATTCGTGGGGGATGTCGGCCGCCCGGACCTCTTTCCGGATATTGCAGTTGAACTTGCGGGTAAACTCTACCACAGCCTGCATGATAAGTTGCTTAAACTACCGGATTACTGCGAAGTTTACCCGGCGCACGGGGCGGGATCATTATGCGGTCGCGCGATGGGCGCGAAATACCAGACGACCATCGGTTATGAACGAAAATTTAACCCGGCTCTGCAGATCGAGGACAAGGATGCTTTCATTAAATCGCTTACCGAAGATATGCCGCCGGCACCGGATCACTTCAGCCGTTGCAGCGACATCAATCGCAAAGGACCGGCACGCATTACGGAACTGCCCAAAATGGCTGAATTGAGCGTGGAGCAGTTCAAGGCGCGTATGCAGCACCCGGACGTGATTGTGCTGGATTCGCGCAACTACCTTTCATTTGGCAGTCAGCACATCCACGGTTCCTGGCACCTGGACCTCAACGGCAACTTCCCGACGTTTGCCGGCTGGGTGCTGCCGACGGATAAAGATATCCTGCTGGTGGCTGACGATTACGCGAAAGGCGTTGAGAGCAATACCTGGGCGCGCCGCGTGGGCATGGACCGGGTGGTCGGCTACCTGGATGGCGGCATCACTGCCTGGATCGTGGCAGGCATGGATACAAACAGCATCCGCCAGATCTCAGCCCAGGACCTGCACGACCTGGCCACCGGCAGCGAGGATTTTGTGCTGGTGGATGTGCGCGCCCCGGCGGAGTACGCTGACAGTCACATTAAAGGCGCTATCAATATTCCTGTTGCTGACCTGCGCACGCGACACGTCGAGCTGGATAGCGGGAAGAGAACGATCCTGGTGTGCAGTTCAGGCAACCGTTCAAGCCTGGGAACCAGCATCCTGGCGGCACACGGATTCACGGACCTTTACAACGTGGCTGGGGGAATGACGGGATACAGCGCGGCGGGATACGCCAAAGAATGCAAAGTATGCGCCAATCCGCACGGTTCCCGCTTCTTTGAACAGATCGAAGCGTTAAAGATAAACTGGGATTCAGAGGAATGAAAGGGGCGCTGAGATATGAACTTCCTCACTGAAGTTAGTTGGTCGCCATACGTGGTGGGAATCGCAATAGGTGTTTTGAGCTGGCTGAGCTTTCTCATACTTAAGAAACCGCTCAGCTGCTCCACCTCCTTTGCCAGCACCAGCGGGATGGTCGAAAGGCTTTTCCGCGGTAACAAGGTGGAACTGAAACCATATTATCAGAAGATCGGTCTGAAGATTGATTGGCAATGGATGCTGGTGCTGGGTATCGTCTTTGGTTCGCTGCTCTCGGCTCTGCTCTCAGGTGATTTTGTTTTCAACTGGGTGCCACCATTGTGGCAATCCTATTTTGGTGATAATCCGCTGTTGCGCCTGATTGTGGCGACCATTGGCGGCATCTTCATGGGCTTTGGCGCGCGTTGGGCAGATGGGTGCACCAGCGGTCACGGCATCAGCGGCACGCTTCAGCTGGCCGTTTCCAGCTGGATCTCCGCGATCTTTTTCTTTATCGGCGGCATCATGGCAGCGCTGCTCATCTTTAGGGTTTTCGGCTAAAGGGAGGATGAGATGAGCAGAAAAAAGATCACTGTAAAAAAGAATAACCTCTCACAGCTTACCTGGGGACTTGCTTTTGGTGTAGTGTTTGGTTTTCTGTTGCAAAAAGGCGGCGTCACCAAGTATGATGTGATCCTCGGCCAACTGCTGCTGACCGATTTCACTGTACTAAAGATCATACTCACTGCGGTTGTCACCGGTATGTTGGGAATCTACCTGATGAAGAGCTTTGGTTGGGTGGAGCTGCAGCCGAAATCCGGTTCAGTGGGAATGAACGTGATTGGCGGTTTGATCTTCGGTATTGGTTTTGCTGTATTGGGTTATTGCCCGGGGACGATCGCTGGCGCGATTGGCAACGGCTTCCTTGATGCGTTGGTAGGCGGGGTGATCGGCATCTGGATCGGCGCGGGGTTGTTCGCGGCTCTCTATCCGAAACTGCATAAAGGCATCCTTGGTAAAGGGGATTACGGCGACATAACCCTGCCGCGCCTGCTGAAGGTGAACGATTGGGTCGTGGTCATCCCGGCGGCTGTACTTATCATCCTGGTGCTGTTCTGGATAGAGAATACTGGTCTTTAGGATTGAGTGAATTGTGACCGCATAGCAGGTGAGATTGTCCGTTCAACCCAAGACCACGAGGGTGAGCATTGGTTCATTACTTGTATTGGCTGTGATGGCAAACTTGTCACTTATCTACTCAAAATACTCCAGTGTGGTAATGATTTTTAAGTGACACTTGGTATGTAGTTCTTCAAAATTTGAGCCAGATTTCAGTAATTTGGCTCTTTTAATTATTACCAGTTCCTGAGAGCATTCAGATGGAATACGTTTAGTTGACGAAAAATCGCGAATTTACCCGGTTATGTCTGTATAATGTTTTTAATCTGATAAATAAAGCAATGGAGAAAAACTACTGAGTTTAAGCATTTTTTTAGCAGCAGATGATGAGAAACGGGTAACTAAATGTGGAGAGGGATGTCACAAGGTGTGGTAGTTTCATTCCCCAGAAAAAAGGGTTTTCGTTTGTTGGCAAAATAAGATTCGCTGGCCGTAACGCACCGAGTTGTTGCTGGTGGAATTATGTTCACCATGTGTCGTATCCATCGAAAATAATATCTCGCTGAAAAAGTGATCAACCATGTTCTCTTTTAATAAAACCGCGACAACGATCGTTTTAGACGAATGGCGCACCCACATATTTAACGCCTTCATGGCGATTGCGGTTATCGTCACCCTGCCCGTTATCGTTTTAACGATTTACTCCGCGATCAAAACCGGCATGGGCATAAGCTCTTCAGTCATCCTGCTTATCGCTGTCGAGGGTGTATTAATCATCCTGGCGATGTTCAGGCGCATCAACTACCTGGTGCGTGTCATCGGATTATTGATCATAGGTTGCACGGCAGGGGTTACAAATTTCTTTATTTCGGGGTTTTCAGGGCCAGCTCCGATATACCTGATCTTAATCACAATTTTCGCGCTCATTCTTATCGGTAAGCGCGCTGGTGTGATCACCTGTGCAATTGGTGTAATTCTTTTGATCGTTTTTGCCATCCTTATAGCGAATGAGGTGGTAATTCCGGAGCAACAGGTGCTGCCCATCGCACCCGCGCGGCTCTGGGCTGGTTTTTCAACGATCATGATGATCTACCTCATCATCATGGTGCTTCTTCTCCTTTTTTACCGCTTCCAGGAACGCGTGATCAATGCCGAAAGGAAGGTACAGGCAGATCTTAATGGAGCCAGGGTTTTGCTTGAAGAACAGAACATCAACCTTGAGAGAATTGTTGAGGAACGGACAGCGGAATATCAGGCCGCCAATAAGAACCTGGGGCAGCGCAATGCAGAACTAATGCTGCTCAACAACCTCAGCCGTGCGCTTACAAAGACCCTTGATGTGAGGGCTGTGGCACGCACGGCGGGTGATAACCTCAGGGAGATATTTGATTCGGATGGTGTTGCCATTATGCTGATGGACCCGGTTACCAGGCTCATCCATTCGTATTATGAGTATGACAAGAACGAGGGCGGCATCATTGATTACCTTGAACCGTTCCCCATTGGCACGGGATTAACCTCAAAGGTGATCATTTCAGGTCAACCGCTGCTGCTCAATACACTGGAGGAAGAGATCGCCAACGGTGCTTACTTCCCCCCGGAACTGGTTGAGGGCGGATCAGGAACACTGACCCAATCATGGTTAGGGGTCCCGATCGTTGTAAACAATGAAACGAGAGGGCTCGTTTTTATCAGCGACTATGATCCTTACGCGTTTGAAGACAACCACTTAAAGCTCCTGCAAACGCTTTCTTCAACAATCGGTGTGGCTATTGAAAATGCCTCCCTGTTCGGAGAAAAGCAGAATCTCCTGCAGGAAACAGAAAGAAAAGCCGGTGAGCTGCAAACCATCAATAGTGTTCAGAAAGGTCTCTCCTCGCAACTCGATTTGGGGGCTATCTATGAATTGATCGGGGAAAAGGTGCGGCAAGTATTCAAGGTGGATGTGGTGGATATCGTGACTTATGATGAAACCAGGAACCTCATCACTATGCCTTACTCATACGAGCGGGGTGATCGCAGTGTTATTTCACCTTGTGAGCCATACGGTTTCCGGCTTGAGGTGATCAATAGCGGGAATCCAATACTCATCAATCAGGATTTCGAGCATATGGCGGCGCAGCAGAACAATCCTGTCCTCACTGGAAGCATCCCCAAATCAGCGCTCTATGTACCGCTGATCGTCCAGGAGAAGGTGAGGGGTATTCTATCCGTTCAGGATCTTGATGAGGAGGATGCATTCAGTGAGTCTGATGTCCGCTTACTGCAGACCCTCGCCAGCAGTATGGCGGCTGCACTTGAGAATGCACGGCTTTATACGGATGTAACCAAGCGGGTGGCGGACCTTGCGGCAATTAATTCTGTCGGATCAACAGTTGTCGGTGAGCTGGATTTGAATTCGTTGATTACCATGGTGGGAGAACAAATAAGAACTACATTCAACGCTGATGTTGCTTATGTCGCGTTAATGGATGAAGACACCGGTGTGATCCGGTTCCCCTATTCATATGGCGAGGACGACGCGAGTATTGAATATGGAGAGGGTGTCACCAGCCAGGTCCTGCGGTCAGGGCAACCGTTACTTGTAAATGAAAACATAACCACGCGATTGCGCGAAAAACACGAAGTGATCATTGGTAACCCCTCGTTATCTTATATTGGTGTGCCCATAATCGTCAGGGGGAAGCCGGTGGGTGTGATCAGTGTTCAAAGCACCCAAAAAGAAGGTGCTTTTGATGATCAGGATTTGAATTTGCTGAACACCATCGCAGCTTATGTGGGGCCTGCGGTGCAGAACGCCCGATTGTTCAACAGGCTGCAAAGAGAAAAGGTGTTTTCTGAGACCCTAATCACTACCAGCCCGGTGGCGATAGTCACCCTTGATGAAGACAACCTGGTGAAGACCTGGAACCCGGCTGCAGAAAAACTTTATGGTTATTCCCGGAAAGAAGCAGAGGGACGTTCTATTGTCGACCTTGTCGCTAATGAGCAAACACGGCCGGAAGCGCTGGAAATTTCAGCCATGATCAGCAGCGGAAAATCAGTGCATTCTTTTGTGCAGCGCAGCGGCAAGAACGGCCGACCGCTTGATTTAGAGATGTTCGCGGTTCCCGTGGCGTTTGCAGAAAAACGCATCGGCACCTTCGTGATGTATCACGACATCACCGAGTTAAAAAGCGCCGAAAACGCGATCCTGGAATCAGAACGCCGGCTCGCGGACATCATCGACTTTCTGCCGGACGCGACCATGGTCATTGACCGTGAGGGAAAAGTAATCGCCTGGAATCGCGCGATCGAGGAAATGACAGGAATCAAATCTGATCACATCCTGGGCAAGGGCAATTATGAATACGCCATCCCGTTTTATGGCGAGCGCCGCCCGATCCTTATTGACCTGGTGCTTATGCCGCGGGAGGAATTCGAACGCGGCAACTACGTTAAGATAAACCGGGTTGGCGAATTGCTGACGGGAGAGACCTACACACCCGCATTGAAGCAGGGCTCCAGGTACCTTTTTGCCACAGCCACCCTGCTGCATGATTCCAGGGGAAATGTTGTCGGCGCGGCCGAAACCATCCGGGATATCACCGACAGGAAAATTGCCGAAGAGGAATTGCAGAAAGCCAAGGAGGCGGCTGATGCTGCCAACAAAGCGAAAAGCGCTTTTCTGGCGAACATGAGCCACGAACTGCGCACACCTTTGAATGCCATCATCGGTTTTACCCGCATCGTCAGGCGTAAAGGCGAAGAATCCCTCCCTGAAAAACAACTCGATAACCTGGACAAGGTGCTGTTCAGTGCGGAACACCTGCTGGGGCTCATCAATACCACGCTTGATATCGCTAAGATCGAAGCCGGCAGGATGGATGTGCTGGCGGCGAACTTCAGGATCGGCAGCGTGATCGATCAGTGTGTCAACACCTCTCAACCTCTCATTAAGACCGGCGTGGTGCTTGAAAAGCAGGTGGATGACAACTTGAACCTGGTCTATTCAGACCAGGATAAGATCAGGCAGATCGTCCTAAACCTGTTAAGCAACGCGGCAAAATTCACCCACCAGGGCAGGATCCTGCTATCTGCAGGGATGGAGGGGGAGGATCTGTTATCCATCAGCGTGGAGGATACCGGGATCGGCATCAGTGAAGAAGCCTTGCCGCGGATTTTCAAAGAGTTCCAGCAGGCGGATCTGAGCACGACGCGTCAATACGGAGGTACAGGTCTGGGCCTCTCCATCAGCCGCAGGCTGGCGAAACTCCTCGGGGGCGACCTGACAGTGAAAACACAGTTGGGGAAGGGATCCAGATTCACATTAACGATCCCAATGCAGTATAGGGGAACCGAGTCAACCGGGGAGGAGGAATTAAGTCTTGATGGAAAGGGAGATGCGTTGAGCATCCACCCCGACTCTTCCGCTGCTGCTGTCGCTACAGCACGAAAACACGTCATGGTGATTGACAATGATCCCGATGCCATCTACCTGCTGCAGGAAAGCCTGGGTGAAAAGGAGTTTGAGATCTTTGGGTCCAGGACCGGTGCAGAAAGCCTGCGATTGGCAGCGGAGCTCAAGCCCCAGGCTATTTTGTTGGATATCCTGATGCCCGACATGGATGGCTGGCAGATCCTCAACGATCTAAAAACAAATCGAGAAACCGCTGACATCCCGGTGATCCTGCTGACTATTGTGGATAAAAAAGCACTGGGTTTCCGCCTGGGAGCCTCGGCCTACCTACTAAAGCCCATAGACCCCGCAGCGGTCAAAGACGCTTTGGATCGGGTGATCCTCAGCGAGGGCAGGATGGAAAAACACGTGCTGGTGGTGGATGACGATCCGAATATTGCGGATCTGCTGCGCCAGTATTTGCCTGAGGACGAATATTACCTGGAGAGTGCGCGTGACGGTGTAGAGGCGCTTACCAAGATAGAACAAAACAGGCCGGATATATTACTGCTTGATTTGATCATGCCGCGGATGGACGGTTTTGGTGTAATCGAGAAGCTGCGTGCCGATCCGTTAACATGCGACCTGCCAATTATTGTGATCAGCGCCAAGGAATTGACCCAAACCGAGGTGAGGCAATTGAAACGCTCGGTTTCGATGATCCTGAAGAAGCAGGGTTTTGAAGGCGAGCATCTTTCAAGCGAGATCAACCGTGTTTTATCAGAAAGATGAAACCCGAAAAGGTAAGACACCTGGAGGTGGATTTGAAAACCATCCTGATCGTTGAAGATTCCGAGTTGAATATTGACCTGCTTGTTCAAATCCTCGAAGATGATTACACGCTCGTTATTGCCAGGGATGGTGCTGAAGGGATTGCGAGTGTGGAAAAGGATAACCCGGATCTGGTCCTGATGGATATCTCGCTGCCGGTTATGGATGGTCTTGAAGCTGCGCGTATGATCCGAAAGCGCTATAAAGAGCTGCCGGTCATCGGGCTTTCAGCGCATGCCATGCAGGGAGATAAAGAGGAAGCGCTCGCGGCTGGCTGCAATGATTACCTGACCAAACCGATCGATGAGGATATTCTCTTAAGCAAGCTGGCAAGCTACCTGGGGGGAGTTTGAGATGAACCGGCAGAGAATTCTGATCGTTGACGATGAACCTTTCAACGTGGATTACCTCGAACAGGAGCTGGAGGACGCCGATTGCGAGATTTTCACGGCCAGCAATGGGGAGGAAGCTATCGAGCAGGTGCGGGCTCACGATCCCGACCTGATCCTGCTGGACATCATGATGCCGGTGATGGACGGTTTTTCGGTGCTGAAACAGCTCAAGGCAGAGGCAGAGACACGGGAGATACCGGTGATCGTGATCTCCGCCAGCAGTGAGATGCAAAGCGTGGTCAAAGGTATCAGGCTGGGGGCTGAAGATTATCTGCCCAAACCTTTTGATCCAACCCTGCTGCATGCCAGGGTGGCCGCGAGCCTTGAAAAGAAACGCCTGCGGGATGTGGAGGTCTTGTACCTGAAAAGCCTGGAACGGGAGTTTGAGATCGCGCGCGAAATACAGTCCAGTTTTCTGCCTTCCAGCTTGCCTGAGCTGGCGGGATACGAGGTCGCGGCATTGTTTAAGGCGGCGCGGGAAGTCGCCGGAGATTTTTATGACGCTTTCACACTGCCAGATGGAAACCTGGTATTTGTGGTTGGAGACGTGTGCGGCAAAGGAGTGGGCGCCGCGCTGTTCATGACACTATTCCGCAGTCTCATACGCGCGACTGCAACCAGTGATGTGTATTGCAGTACTGAAGAGTTAACCGGGATGTCACTGTCAAATCGCCTTCAGCATGTAGTTTCCTTCACCAACCACTATGTTACCCAGACCCATGGCGACGCGAATATGTTTGCCACGCTGGTGGCGGGCTTGATCGAGGTTCATTCAGGAATGCTGTATTATGCGAATTGCGGAAATCCGGCTCCAATTGTCTTTAGAGGGGGAGAGCACATCGCTTCTCTTGCACCTACGGGTCCGGTGATCGGGGTGATGGATGAGGCACAATTTTTGGTAAAGGAGATGCAGCTCTTGCCCGGTGATATCCTGCTGGTTTTTTCAGATGGTGTTACCGATTTTGTTGATCCCGAAGGTGACTTCCTGGGGGAAAAGCCTTTTCTTGCTTTGATCAATCATCAAGCTGAAACTGCCGGGGATCTGCTGCAGAGCATCCAGATCGAGTTGGAAAAATACTCCAGCGGTGCAAAGCAATTTGACGACATCACGCTGGTAGCGGTGAGGCGGGGAGACTAATTCAGAAAAGTTTTCGGCTAAGTTTGAAATTCTCCTAAATTAAAAGCGACATATCCAAAATAGCCCGATTTTTACGGAAGCTCGGGGTAAATGGGGCGGGTTTTGCATACCCCGCTCGAGGATCAACTGATTTTTGGGGGGAATCGAGAGCTGCAGGATGAATACTATTGACAATTATATGGAATTGTTATATCATTGTAATAATTACAAGTAAGAATTGGTTACATATATTGAAAATGGATTCAGACCAGATTACGCAACAACTAAAACAAAAGGGGGTGAGACCATCCTACCAGCGCATCAGGGTGCTCCAGTATCTTCACGATCGTGCGGGTCACCCAAACGCCGAAGAGATCTACGAGGCGTTGCTGCCAGAGATCCCAACTCTTTCACGCACAACTGTTTACAACACCCTGCACGTCTTCGCCAGCTTCGGCCTGGTGAACTGCCTCAGCATTGACGGGGTGGACACGCGTTACGACGGCATGCTTGAAAAACACGGGCACTTCCAATGCCACCAATGCGGGATGATCTACAATTTCAAGACGGACCCTGACCGCATTGAGACGCCGGGGTTGGAGAAATTTAAGATCGAAAACAAAAACATCATATTCACTGGTATATGTGCAAATTGCATCAACAAATACAAATAAAAAAGGGAGAAAAGACATGAAAGACAAGAAGAAGCTGACCAAGCTCACCACTGCTGCCGGTGCACCCGTGCCGGAAAACGACAACGCCATGACCGCCGGTCCTCGCGGGCCCATGCTGCTGCAGGATGTTTGGTACCTGGAGAAACTGGCGCATTTTGACCGCGAGGTCATCCCGGAGCGGCGCATGCACGCCAAGGGCTCGGGCGCATTTGGCAGGTTCACAGTGACCAATGACATTACCAAATACACCCGCGCGAAGATCTTTTCAAAGGTTGGCAAAGAGACAGATTGCTTTGTGCGTTTCTCCACCGTCGCCGGAGAGCGCGGCGCGGCGGATGCCGAGCGCGATATCCGCGGCTTTGCGATGAAATTCTACACCGAAGAAGGCAACTGGGACCTGGTTGGCAACAATACCCCCGTCTTCTTCATCCGCGATCCGCATAAATTTCCTGATCTGAACCGCGCTGTCAAGCGTGATCCGCAGACCAACCTGCGCTCGGCTACCAATAACTGGGATTACTGGACCAATCAGCCTGAAGCGCTGCACCAGATCACCATCACTATGAGCGAACGCGGCATCCCGTACTCTTACCGTCACATGCACGGATTCGGCAGCCATACCTTCAGCATGATCAACGCGAAAAACAAGCGTGTTTGGGTGAAGTTCCATCTGCAAACCATGCAGGGCATCAAGAACCTCACCGATGCGGAGGCGGAAGCTATTGTTGCCAAGGACCGCGAGAGCCATCAGCGCGATTTGTTCGACAGCATTGCCAAAGGCGACTTCCCGCGCTGGAAGATGTTCATCCAGGTAATGACCGAAGAACAGGCGAAGAAGATGCCCTACAACCCCTTTGACCTCACCAAGGTGTGGTACAAGAAAGAATTCCCGCTCATTGAGGTGGGCATTCTCGAGCTGAACCGCAATCCTGAGAATTACTACCAGGACGTGGAACAGGCGGCTTTCAATCCCGCCGCGATCGTTCCGGGTATCGGTTTCTCTCCGGATAAGATGCTGCAGGGTCGTTTGTTCTCCTACGGAGACGCGCAGCGCTATCGCCTGGGCGTCAATCACCACCAGATCCCGGTGAACAACCCCAAGAACGCCCCTGTACACGCTTCGCACCGCGACGGCCAGATGCGTGTCGATGGTAATCATGGTGCTACCCTGGGGTACACCCCCAACAGCTTCGGCGAATGGCAAGCGCAGCCGGAATTCAAGGAGCCGCCGCTGGAGTTGAGCGGCGCCGCGGATAACTGGGACGCCCGCGCGGATGACTCTGATTACTTCACCCAGCCCGGCAAGCTTTTCAGGTTGATGAGCGCTGACCAGCAGAAAGTGCTGTTCGAGAACACCGCCCGCGCCATGGGCGATGCGCCTGAATTCATCAAGATCCGCCACATCGGCAACTGCCTCAAAGCCGACCCGGCTTACGGTAAGGGAGTAGCCAAGGCGCTCGGCATCTCAATGGATAAAGTGAAATAAATTAGTGCCAAACCGGGGCAGCTTATTGGCTGCCCCGGTTTTATTTGGTGCCGTTTGGTGGGGGAGATATAATATTTCAAGAGGAAATATTATGGATCTTGGTTCGATACCTCCCATCAAAGGCGCGGATTTATGCGAGTGCTTCTTTAACGATGTTGCCCGACCCATAATCGAGAAGTTTTTTCCCGGGCTGTGCTACTCCGCCGGGCTGATTGGCTGGGGATCAGATGTGCTCGGTTATGATGACACCATGTCGACCGACCACATGTGGGGACCGCGTTTCCAGTTATTCCTCACTGAATTGGATTATCACAACCGCGAGAAGGAAATTTCGCGTGTTTTTGCGGAGCGTTTGCCGTACCAGTACAAAGGTTTCTCAACGCATTTCGGTCAGCCTGACGCGGATGATAATGGCACTCGTTTACGCGAGCCGATCAAAACAGGCTGCGTGGATCCACTGATCGATATTTACACGCTGGAGAATTATTTCGAATTAAACCTGGGTTGGAAGACATCGGAAGAGATCTCCATCCCGCAATGGTTGACCTTCAGCGAGTACTCCCTTCTGGGGTTAACTTCCGGCCGCGTATATCATGATGACCTCGGCCTGGAACTGATCCGCAAAAAGATCTCCTACTACCCGCGGGATATCTGGATCTGGTTGCTGGCCAGCCAGTGGAAGATGCTCGCGGAAGAAGAGCCGTTGGTGGGCAGGTGTGGTTATTATGGGGATGATATTGGCTCACGGCTGGTAGCTGCGCGCCAGGTGCAGCGCCTGATGCGATTGGGCTTCCTTATGGAAAAGCGTTACGCGCCATACAGTAAATGGTTGGGCACGGCCTATAAAGAACTGGAAACCGCGCCGGAATTGCTGCCGCTGCTGGAGACGGTGCTCACAGCCGGTACCTGGAGCGAACGCGATGAGCTGCTTGCCCGGGTTTACACCGTGATGGCTGAGAGGCACAACACCCTCGGGTTAACGGAAGTACTCGAGACGCACACCCAGAACTTCTTCAATCGCCCGTTTCATGTGCTGTACGCAGAGCGCTTTGCCAGCGCCCTGGTGAGCCGGATCGAAAACCCGGAACTTCGCTCCATACCGTTGATCGGGTCGGTGACCCAGCTTACAGATTCGGTTGCGCTTTACGATGACGTCTCATTGGGTAAGAAAATGAGAAATCTCTATGATTAATCAAAGAAGATTGGCATACGTCCCTTTGTTTTCTGTAGTTAATTGACACGCCAGACATGGATCACTGAGCGGTATTCATCCGCCAGGCGTTCGAAAATGTACAGTAAACCTCGTTCGCGGTCGAATGCTACAGCGCCGGCGATGTCGTACTTGTATTCCTCCAGGCTGATTACGGGGTCGAAAAAAACATTTGATAGGTCGAGCGTGGCGTAAGGCTGTGGTTCCCAGGTTTCCATCTCGCCGTTGGCCACCTTTACCAATTCAATCGGGTCGTAGAAGATGACCTGGGGCTGGTAGCGCTCTGCCCAGTACCCGCGGTTATCGTAAGGCCATTCCGGCACCTCCGGGCAGGTGGGGGGATTGCTGTCAGCGCAATCGTACTCCCAGACGACGCCGTTGGCGAACCCGTACCAGGTGTTGCCGAGACCCTTGGTGCCCGTGAAAATGACCGCGGATTTTTCGCCAGCGGTTAACCACGCACCGCCCCACCAGCTGTCATCAGCGTTATACAGGGTCATGCTTTGCTCGTCCCGGCTGGTGATTTCCGTGAGGCCTGGTTCCTGGACGCCGTAGAGGAGCAGTGGCGTGATCTGGGTCAGTGTGGCTTTAGGCGTTGGGATTTGCCCGTTTTCCAAAGGAGAGAAGGCGAACAGCGCCGGTCCCAGGCCGGACCAAACTCCTTCGCGAAAACGCCCTGTAGCCAGGCGCGGTTCACCCGGCAGGTAAACCGCCCACTCGAGCGGGATCTCGAAGACGTAATCGCTGGTGGCGTAGGTGCTGAATCCGTTGAAAGTCCACGGACCGTCTGGCCGCGGATCAGCAAGGTCCAACCGGCTGGAGCCGTGCGAAGGAATGATATCCTGGAAGTGCTGCCCGTGAACGTAGTAAAGCCTGCCCTCATCATGACCATACATAGGCGGCAGGTATTGAATACCCAGGCGCGGCAGGTCTCCATCGCCGAACATACCGCGGGTGATATCCGCAAACGGTTGAAGGGTAACGGCGGTGTTCAACTCCTCCAGGCTGCGCGAATTTACCGGGACGGGAATGCTGATTTCAGAAACGAAATTCTGCTGGTCAAAGCCCACACCGAAAAGTGAGCCCGGGAATCCGTCCGCCTCACCACCCGGATCACCGTCCGGGTAATAAGTGAGGCCGCGTCCGCTGTAATCCCAGTTCGAGCCGCCGCTTTCACCCGGCAGGCGGAAAGCACCCAAATATTCAAGGTCGGAAGGCTGGATGACCAACCCGGGGTCCGCCGGCAGCGACAACCGCGGTGTTGGTGCGGTTGCGACTGAATCAGGTTCAGAGGGAAGCGCTTGATTTCCTTGACCATCGGCATTTGACCCCGCTTCCAGCGGCGGAGCTAATGGTTCCTGGTTGATGAGGGTATCCTGACGGCTGCAGGATGGCAGCGCTGTGATTAGCAGTATTGAGAAAAGACAGATAGACATTTTCATCGGCGCCTTCCTCACGGCGGTTACGCAGACCTATAGGAAAAACACCTGATTAAAATTGCGGTTTTCATAATTATTGTACGGCAATCCAACCTTATATTTAATGTGAATTCACGTGTTGCTAAACCGTGTCATAATCTAGATGTCATCATTATGGAGAATCATGGACGCACAGCATTCTCTTTCAACACGATTATACAAAGCGCTGCAGCTGGTATTTGAACTGCATGGGTGCGATGCGCGCAAGGCCTGCCAGGTGCCCGCCATGGCTCACCTGCTTTCAGTATGCGCGCTGGTACAGATGGATGGCGGGGATGAAGACGAGGCGATCGCTGCGCTGCTGCATGACGCGCTGGAAGACAAAGCCGATATCATTACCCGCGAGGATATCCGGCGTTTGTTCGGAGAGAAAGTGCTGGTAATTGTTGAGATCAGTACTGATACTGACGCTGAATACAGGGGTGGGGTTAAATCCGGGTGGCATGACCGCAAGAGGTTTTACCTGGAAAGCGTCAGGCATGCTGGCCCGGAGCTGCTGCGCGTCACCGTGGCGGATAAGATTGACAACGCGCGCGCCATATTGGCAGATCACCGCCGCGTCGGTGATGCCGTTTGGAAGCGTTTTAACGCATCACGAGAAGAGATACTTTGGTATTACACTGAAGCCGAGAAAGCCTACAGGCATGCAGGAGTGAATAGTGCGCTCCTCGACGACCTGGCGGTGCTTGTCGGGCAGATGAAGAAGATCGTTGTAGGTGGAGATCTCAAAGGAGGGAACAATGAAGGATAAGGCACGGTTATCACTTTTCTTGGCAGTTGCCGGCGCGGTATTTGTAGGACTGCCGTTATTGTTCATGGTTGTCACGTCGCTCATTGGTTCCTTCAGCAGCGGTCGATTCCTGATGGATTATTTCCTCCCCGCGGAATTATTTCCGTTAGTGGGGATTGGCGCAATACTGCTCTTTTGGGCGGCGCTGCGCTCACGGCTCTATTTGAAACTCATCTGTTGGACCATCGGCGTCGGCCTGGCCGCGTTGATCGCTTCACAGGGTATTGCCATGGCGAGCGGGATCGCTTCGGGTGAAAGGGAGGCCGCCGGCTTATGGTTCATTCTGGTGGTTATCATTTACGCCTTGTATGTCATCGGGGTCATCGCTTTGTTTATCCTCGGAATCCTGTTGTACCGGCGGCTTTTGAGAGTTAAAAAAGAGCAAATCCTAAACGGCAATTGATATGGTCTACTCCACAAACCAAAAAAACGGCCGGTTTGATTTCACTTGTTGAGTGCTACACTAATAACTGATAATACTGGCTGATGGTTCCGCTGCCACTGGTCCGCGGTTCCGACCTTTTCCCATAACGCTTTCAAAACCGAAGGTTAGAACCGGCCGATCATGGCGAATTATGGGAATTATTCGCAATTAAGATCCTGGCGATTTGAAAACTGGTTGGTTTTGTCCACAAATGTGGGAGGGGAGGTAAATAATGAACAAAACAGTGATCTACGCGGTGATGACCGTGTTGATCTTATTGTCTTCTGCGTGCGGCCAAAAGGCGGTCACGGGAACATCAGTGTGGATCGATGTGCCGGTGAACAACCTGGTGCTTGCGGAACTTCAACCAGTGCTGATCGAAGGGCACGCGGCTTCACCAGGGGGGATCAGCCGGGTGGATGTGTTCATCGATGGCTCCCTGCTGACCACGATACAAGATCCTGCCGGCCAGGATGAACTGGCAGGTTTCAGTGCCGCCTGGACACCGGATCAACCGGGCACATACGTGATTCAGACGGTTGCCTACGGTAAAGACGGCAGCGCGAGTGAACCGGATAACACAGCCATTACCATTGGCGGCGTGGTTGATGCCGTCACGCAGGACGTTACGGTCACCCCCTCTTTTACACCGGTTATTTCCATAACCCCTGATATTTCAATAACGCCGACAGTCACGGATACGCCGACAGCAACACCCACCAAAGCATCCACGCCGACAAAAACTTCCACGCCGGTTCCCGAGCCGTTGATCGAATTCTGGGCTGACCCGGCTGAGATCGCCGCTGGAGGCTGCACCTATCTGCGCTGGAATGCGGTTAACGTCAGCACCGTCGTGTTTGGAGGTGTTGAACAACCGTTCAGTGGTTCCGACCAGGAGTGCACGTGCGAGGACCGCACCTATACCCTTAAGGTCACACTACTTAATGGCACCAATGTTGAGCGCTCTGCCAGTGTGAATGTGAACAGCTCCTGTGTCACCGAGGTGCCGCCTGATACCACGCCGCCGCCGGTACCCTCACCTCAGGTTCCAGCGAACGGGCTTTCAATTTCCTGCAAGGCATCACAGTCCCTGGCCTGGCTGCCGGTGAGCGATGCCAGCAAGATCAGGGAATACCAGGTGGAGATACAGCGGTCATCGGATAATTCCTCATGGTCCGCCGCGCCGGGCAGCCCGAAGACCGGGTTGACCGATAAAACCACCAGCATCCCGGTTGAATGCGGCTGGTACTACCGCTGGCGAGTGCGTGCAGTTGACGGCGTTGGCAACGTAAGCGACTGGTCAGGCTGGTCGACCTTTGTCATCAACCTGAGTTGATAGCGGGAGGGGAAAATGAAAAAGAAACGCTTGTTGTGGCTGATCCCGGTGGTGCTGCTGCTGGCGGTGCTGATCTGGGCGGGGGTCTTCTACTTTATTCTGAGAAACCGCTCATTAGCCTCACGCCCGCTGGTGCTGATCCAGTCGCCTTTAAATGGGGAGTATGTAGATGTTGGCGAAGGGGTGGCGGTGCAGGCGGTTGCCAGGGTGGATGAGGGCATACATCGCATGCAGATTTGGGTGGATGACGAGCTGGTAGCAGAGAAGAATGCGGCCGGGGAGGATATCAATTCTCCGATGGTGATCATCACCCGTTGGGTTCCGGCAGCGAGCGGGCGCCATGTGGTGAGCGTGCGCGCGTTTTCAGGCAAAGGCATGAGCGGGCATGCCACAGTTTTCGTGACGGCTGAGCAAAAACCCGCGATCAGGCATGTGGTGCAGGAGGGTGAGACATTGGAGATCATCGCGGCTTCGTATGGGATCGACGAAGCTGCCATTATGGATGCAAATGAGGGGACGGGAACTTCTGTTCCGCAGGCGGGGGATGAGTTGGAGATCCCGGCTGTTGAAGGAGGGGCTTCCCCACCATTTGATTCGTGGGGTGACGAAACAGCGTCATCAGATAGTGGGAGCGCGGGCGGCGTTGGTCCGGAAAGCGCTTCTGAAGCGGCCGAGGACGCGCCAGCCGCGGCCGCGCCTGAACCGGGTTCACCTGAATCCCTGGGGTTGTTCGGGTATTCGGAATTGTTTCAACCGCCGGGAATCCCGATTGAACTTGAGATCAAAGTTACGGCGCTGCAGACGCGCGAAGCTTTTGACGCGCTTCACTGTTATGTGAGCCTGGCGGGCAATATACCCACCTGGGTGCCGGATGCTGATTATGACCAGTCGACAGATGAAACGTTCGACTCCCGCGCCGATGGCACTGAGTGGAATGTGGCCGAGTACCTTTCTGGTACTGAGTCCAGCACGATACTTTGGTATCAAAACTCGCCGGTACCCATAAACATCAGCTGCGTGGGGGTCACCGACGGGGGTCTGGATGCGGTTGAATTGGGTTGGATTCACGATGATGTCACGCCTGACCGCTGGGGGGTTCCGCAGACGGCGCGCAGCAGCGGGGGCGAATCTCAATTCAACCTGGCTTACATGGTAACTTTCCCTGAAAAGGGTCTCGACCCCGCGATGACAGTACCGTGGAATGTACGCCTGCACGAAGGAAGTTCCACGCTGTCCTGGGCATACCTGGAGGATATTGATGGAAACCCGGCTGTGGATGGGTTCGCCATCTTTTTAAACGACCAGCTGCAGTTCACAGTTAATGGCAGGACCCGCGAGGCGGATATCCCGCCGCAGTGGTTTGAAGTCCCCTGCAATGATGAGCACCGTTTCACAGTGGTCGCATTCAACGAGCATTATCCTGAAGGAGACTATTCTCCACCATCTGAACCCGCCGTGCTCAGGGGCGGCGAGCTGGGCAGCGAGGGCTGCCCGTTATCAGTGACCATCAATTTCCAGGTTCTGAACGTGGGTGAGATCGGCAATCCCATCCCGGTGACGGCGTACTTCTTTGCCAATGAGCAGCGGCTCACTTTGGATGGCTCTAATGGTGTTCTGGTGCCTGAGGTTGATTCCTACGGTATTCCCCGACCGGAACTTTATGTGGATGAATCCTCTATCCCGCCGAAATTGGGACTTGAGGAGGATCACGGGTACATGATCCCGAGTTTATTTTCCGCGACGCGTTCGCGATACGGATCTTTGATCGTGGAGCTTCCGTATGACGACCCGGAGGACCCTTACGATTCATTGCAGCTCGGATTCGAGATATATGGACCTGACCACCGACTGATCTGCGGCGGCGATCTGGCGGTCAGCGCAGAGGACGCGCGCGGGGATTTCATCGGGGATATCTTCAACGAATATCCACTCGAAGGCATTCCCGAACTATGCATCGTCAGCCTAAATCTTTCACCCATCATACAAAGCGCTGGTGATGACCTGCTCCCCGACCTGCTTGTGGAAGGCATCACTTATGATTATGAACATGGATTTCATGTGCTTCACCTGCGCAACACCGGGCAGGCGGATTGGGTGAACAAGGACCTTGTCATTGAAGCCACCACACCCGAAGGTGAATTGATCGGCAGGTACACTTTCAGGAATGCCACACTGGAAGTAAATGAGCGCGGACAACTGGGAGACGCGCAGTTCAGGTGGGAACCCATACTGGGCGCGTGCGTGAAACTTGATCCGGATAACCTGGTTCGGGAGGAGATCGACAGGGCAATTGAGAACGGCATGCTAAGCTCGCGCGGACGCTTTTGCCCGGGTCTGCCTGACCTGACGATCACCGATGCAATACCACTGGCGGTGAGCGATCAGACACTGGTAAAAGTTCAAAACAGGGGTGAGGCCTCAGCTGCCAGCTTTATGGATTACGGCGCGTTGCCTCCAATCGATTTGCTCGTGGAGGTGTATCGGACAGGTGGCGGTGATAACCCTGATTTCAGCCAGACCTTTGAGAATGTCAGCCTGGATAACGTGGACGAAGTGTTTCTGTACCTGGATATTTCTCCGGATGAGCTTAACGGGTACACGATTCGGATAAATCCTGATCGTAAGGTGAGCGAACTCAATTACGAAAACAACGATTTCACAGTAGAACAGGATGTGGAGCTTTATCTGGATTGGATAGGCGCGGAATACGAGTTTTGCAGGGCAGGCCTGGGTGCCGTTGGGGATAACTGGACTTTTAGATTTGTCGCCAACAAGGTCGGCGGCGATTATTCCACACCTGTGGTTTCGTGGACCCAGACTGCCGAGAATGACAGTTATACAGGCGATTGGTTCTGGGTTGATGATCGTGCTGAACTGGATAGCGGCTGGTTTCGCATGAACGGAGATGAACACCTGGTGATCAACCTCACCGCCAGGCTTGAGATCCCTTCATATGTAGATACCGTGTCTGATCCGGGAACAATCATATTTTCAGCCCTTAATAACTATGGGAACGCAACCGTTGTTTCTGAAGGATTCCCTGTCAGTTGCATGGGGTGGAATTATGCTGCCAGCCCGAGTTGTGATGCGTATAACCTGGGATCGAGCCTGGCAGACACGGGCACGGTTTATATACATGATTCGCGCCTGCGGAGTGAATGCTACTGGCACTCATATTTTCGCGTTTTCCAGCGCGAACGCTGATTTTGTTTGCGGAACCTGTACCTTGAGATTGTAGGATTCAGGGTAAGGGTTCGCTTAAGATTTGGAGATGGGCGGGATTTCTATCCCTGGCGTCACCGCGTCTATTTGGATTTCCGCCACAACGATCCCCGCGCCTGCGCCGCCAGGCCGGAGGGAAAGATACCCTTTTCAGTTGAGCGTACTTCTTCCATTGAGACAAAGGCGTTTGGTTTTACCTCGTGGATGACGGTGAGCACCTGTTCCACATCACGGCGCTTGACGAAGGTGTAGATCAGGTGCACAGCTCCGGTCTTTCCCTCTCCCTCCACGGTGGTCACGCCAAATCCCGCGTCGCGCAGGCGCTGCACCAACTCAACCGGTTCCTCGGTGGTGATCAGGCGTAAAATGTAGGTGCCGAGCGCCAGCTTATCCTCCAGCCACATCCCGAAGTAGTTGCCGGCCGCGAAACCGGCGGCATACCCGATGTAAGCGGTGGCACTCTCGAGGTTCTGCACCAGCTGGCTGATGACCACGATCCAGATGAGCACCTCGAAGAAGCCAAGCAGCGGCGCCAGGTTGCGCTTGCCGCGTGCCACAAAGATGATGCGTAGTGTGCCCAGGGTTACATCAAAGATCCTGGCGACAAAGATGATTAGCGGCAGGATCACCCAGGCGTACCAGTCAAAACCGGCGCTGTTGGCTGTAATATTCATGAAATCGATCATCGAGACCTCCGTACTCTCCAGCTGCTATCATGCCTTTGATCAGGCATCTGCAGCGAGTATAACAAAGAAAAACCCCTGAAAACGCAGAGTTGTTCGCGTACATCCTCAGCGAAATTTGGCTACTCAACAACCACAGGTAAATCTCAGCTATAATTTACCTGACCATGGCTGACCCTGAACGCTTTATAGCAATTCGTAAACGGCTGTTAAATTATCATCCTTCGGCTTTTCTGCTGGCGGCTCAATTTGCTTTGTTGATTCTTTACGCTGTGTTCGAGGGCACGCACGGCCAGCGCGCGCTGATCAGCGCCTTCGGACTGGTGGTGCTGCTGATGGTGTTATGGGTGGTCACCAGCAGTTCACGGGTGCAGTGGGTGGCGTGGCTGATCGCTGTACCGGCTTTTGTGCTTTCACTGCTTTCCGCCATCTTCATCACTCCGGTGCTTCAGGCCTGGTCGTCTCTGCTGGAATCAATTCTTTATTTTTACACAGCTGGCAGCCTGATCATCTACATGATGGGCGATAAGTACGTGACCACCGATGAGCTTTTCGCGGTCGGAGCAACCTTCACCCTGCTGGCGTGGGGTTTTGCGCATGCTTACCTGGTGGTGCAAACATGGGATCCAGGCAGCATTCTTAACGCCACGGCGCCAGGCCGCGACCCCACCTTCCTGGAATTGCTCTTCCTCAGTTTCACCAATCTCTCAGCTACCGGCCTGGGTGATATACTTCCAATCTCCGCGCCAGCACGTGTGCTGGCCATGCTGGAGCAGTTCTTCGGTGTCGGTTACGTGGCGATGGTGGTTTCGCGCCTGATCGGGTTGGCAAATAACATGCGCTCAAGGCGTAAATCTGAATAATCTCTGTTTGAGAGGGATCATGTCCAAAAGATTGTTTATTTGTTTTACCAGTATTGTGATTCTGATGTTCGCCGCGGGGTGTGATGTGAAAAGTGCAGACAAAGATATCGCTCAAATCCTTTACACGATAGATTCCGGGTCGGTCCTGCCCGAGCTGCAGGCGCACGAGGTATACACGATCACCCCCGGGACAGTTCAATTGACTCGGACCGGAAAGAACAGCAACACACAGGTATTCGAGGGTGAGTGGACTTTTACGACGGCTGAAGGGCTTTTAAAAGAATTGTTCACCATTGCGGAAAGCCAGGATTGTTCAACCTATAAACGCGTGGAACCCGGGGAATCACCTGATGGGGGGGATACCATTACCGTTGCTTTGATCTATTCGGATGAAAGTGAGTGTGTTTTAACTTACAACCCCGGTGTTACTTATAACGGGGCTGAGGAATTGATGACCAAGATACGGGAAGTGCTTGACAACCTGAAGACCATGCCGGCTGTCATCGCCGAGTGAAGATCCGGCTCGGGTCTTGATAGTGATTAATGTAAAACACCGCAAACCATTCTTTACATAAAAAAAGTGCATCTATCATGGATGCACTTTTTTGTGGTCAGCTGGTCAGCTGTTATTTGCGGTTGTAAGGACGGATACGAATGGTGAGCTTTGAATCTTCGGTCATTTTTCCGCCAGCTCCCATCGGGTTGAAATTCGGTTTCACTGCACTCCATTTGGCGGTGACCGCGCCGCCCTGGGTGGTGTCTCCTTCGATCTTCCAATCTATGATCGTCATGTTACCAAAGGTGGCGCGCGCCGAGGTGAAGAAGCCAGTCCAGAAATCACCGCCGCCCTGGTATTTGATCATGCTCGGGCAGTCTTTTCCTTCAGTTACTTCTAATCCACCGAGATTTTCCATACCCGCCACCGAGTAATCTCTGAGGGCAAAGTCGACCAATCTGCCATCCTTAAAAACAGGCACCAGTTTTCTGATCACCAGGGTTAGACCATCATACTGCTGCACAGGGTAGTTGCAAATCCCGGCGTCGTACTGATCAAGTTTGATGGGTCCGGAACCGAAAAGGAAGATATTGCCATTGGCATAAACTGGCATCAATTGCACGCCCGTGGCTTCAGCGCTGGTAAAACGGGTGCTGCCGAAGGCTTCGTATGCGATCGAGGATTTCAAATCAAGTTCAAAGGAACAGGCTTTCATCATGTACGTTAGATCATTCAATATTTTCTCGCCGAATTTCTCTTTGAAGCGGCCGGCAACTGCTTTCATCGCGGGGCTGCCCGGGTTGATGAGACGTTCGACCACTGATTGCGCCTTGATATCATCAGCTGAAAGACATTGCGCCTGGTTTTTTGATAGGAACTCGTTGAGCTTTTTTACCATTTCATCCAGGATCCTGTTGTTCAATTCCTGGTTGTATTTATTGCCGCCCTTGTTGTAGTATTCAGTAAATTCTTCGATCGATTCCAGCAGCCTGTCCCAGTTATCCGCTCTGGTCACTTTCTGATCGATCGCCTTCCCCTGTTTCGCAAAATCCATCTGTTCGGGGGTGGGCAGGGAAGCGAGATCGTCGTCAAACGCTTCATCCAACGGCTGGACGAATTTCATTTTCTGCTGCGCGGTGGCCGCTTTAGCAGCCGCGCGGTTGCCGGCTTTGGAGGATGGCTTGTTATTAACCTTCTTTACATCCTGGGTTGATCCGCTGCCTTTGCCATAACCGCCGCTTTTCTCCAGCTGCTGTTTCGCGATCTCAGCCAGTGGACCTGCTTTTAGCGGCGCTGGAATAATTTTGGCAAAACGGGCTCCGGACGAAGCCAGCACGTCAACTTCCAGCAGCGGGTACAGATGGAATTCATTGCCCTCTGCTTCGAAAGCGAAACCAAGCTCCAACTCCCCGGCGGTGGCGGCGTAGCCTTCAGGGGCGAGGATGGTGAGTGTCGCGGGAACTTTGAAGGGGATATCCTCGGGTTCAATGAAAACCGCAGCATCCAGACCGCCGCTGAGAGGCAGGTCGGGTATTGCGCTTACCGGCTTAAGGGTAATGGGCATGTCCATTGGCAGTGAACCTTCCGGCACCGTCAGGGTGTACACGATCCCGTTCGTGGCGGTCACTGTAACCTCGCCTCCGGAAGGCCCGATGATAGAGGTTGCGCTAATGGGAGTGGGGACGAAGAGGGTGGGATCGAAGGCGAATTCGCCATCTTCGGCGCCCTCTGCCATCTCATCCATCGGGAACAGGGTGGCGATGGCGCTGGGATCAAAGTTTTCGGGATCGATACTGCTGAAATCTACGGCTGGCTGGGTCTGATCAAATTCAATGGTAACCTTCAGCGGATCGATAACCTGGGCTGGGGTGGTGAGCATCACCCGGCGGGTTTCGCGCGATTCACCACCTGCAATAGCGGTTAACCGGTAGATAAAGGTGGTTTCAGCTGGAACGTCGCTGTCTTCATAGGAGGTGGTATTCCCGTCCAACAACGCCAGGGGAAGGTATTGTTCATCAGCGAGCATGATTTCCAGCAGGTATTTTTCTGCGCCGGAAAGCGGCTCCCATTTGAGGAGCACGGTGTCGATGCCGTTCGGCTGCGCGGTGAAGCGTTCGTCCTGGTCGATCTGTGGTTCTTCCTGTTGACCAGAAACTATTTCAGATTCACTCACGGACATTGGAGCCGATGCACCTGAGGCAGAACCATTTTCAGTATTTCCACGGGGAGTTCCGGCGCAGCTGATCATCAGCAGAGCGGAAAGGATGACCGAGAAGAGCACAGTATTGAATTTTCTCATCGTTATCTCCGGTTTAATAAGGACTATTAGGGTAAATATTAGCATAATAATATATTGAATGCAATCCCCCTGGCGGGGCAGAGTTTGGCGACCAGAGAGGTTATCTTCTGGAATAGGAAAATAAGTGTCCTTTTCTCAATTTGTATTCCTGATTGGCGCATGAACGGAGGTACACCATGCCCTGCGACCAGGCTGCGGACCAGCAGGGTCTCGCATCAGTATGATGTTATTCTTGTCCAAGCCTTTTAAGATCTGGCCTCGAGGTTTAAGCCAGCTGGAAGAAGCTTACGGGATGATCTTCAGCTGGTTAGCCAATAACTACCCGCTGGTCAAAAATCAGGGAGACAGTCTTTCCGATAAACCTCAGCGCGCTGTGGCAGGATTGGAGCGAATAATCGATATTGCCAACTTGACATTCCGGCGTATGGCATAACAAGGGTTTATAATCTTTCCAGACTTCCGCGTCTGCTCTCTGGGCGTTCAGAAGGGGGGTATATCTCTTATAATAAATATACTCTTCCAAAAATGAGGTTCTGTTGACTGTCGCTCCATACATCCGCAAGACGGCTTTTGTTGTGCTTAACCCGGTAGCCGGCATTGTCAACCCGGCTCTGCTCAAGCGTAACATCGAGAACCGTTTCTACGATAACGGCTGGCAGACCCGTTTTCACGTCACCGAAGCCGATGAAGACCTCGCTGCCATTGTCAAGCAGGAGGTGAATGTCGGTATTGACCTGATGGTGGCAGCGGGCGGAGACGGAACGATCGCGGCTGTGGCGGCGGGAATGGTGCATTCTCCCGTTCCGCTGGGAATTATTCCCACGGGTACCTGGAACGCCATCGCGCGCAACCTGATGCTTCCCTTCAGTATTCAGCGGGCTGTAAATCTGATGACCGGCAGGCACAATATCAAGCGGCTTGACCTCATGTCAGTTGGCGACACCATTCACGCCATGAACATGGGTGTCGGGTTTAGCTCGTCGATGATCGAAAAAACCGCCCGCGCGGACAAGCGGAAACTGGGAAACCTGGCATATTTCTCTCAGGGTTTCAAGCAGGTTTTTGGGTTGCAGCAGCGGCGATACACGATCGAAGCAGATGGGCGGCGTTACCGCGGGCGGGCGGTAGAGATCTTCGTGGCCAACTATGGTGTGGTGGGATTGAATGTTCTCGAATCGTCGCTCGATATCAAGCCGGATGACGGCAAGGTGGATGTGCTTATCATGCGGGCGCGCACGATGTTCGACCTGCCGGGATTGTTCTGGCAGATATTTATTCAACGAAAACGCCGCACACCCAAATACCGTCAGCTCTCAGCGGTGGAAACGTTGTTGATCCGCACCAACCCGCCGGCGCCCGTTCAGGCGGATGGCGAATTGATCGGTCAGACGCCCGTGATGGTTAAGGTCTTACCGCGCTCAGTGAAGGTGATCGTGCCGGTCGAAAAAACCCGGGTGATCCCGATTCAATCCCGCCGTAAATAACGCTCCCACAATTTCGCCGTGACCTGGGTCAACCGTTCACCGAGCGCTGCGCCCCGCGCCGTGGTCACATCGTCCTCGTTATTGAAAACTGCGTATGGTACGCGGCGTCCCTGGACCTCAACGTACTCAGGGTCATGGCGGCTCAGCTCATGCCAGTCGGTGTCACGGTAGAGTTTTTCTAGCTTGGAATCCGGCAGACCGTGCTCAAGGATGCTGTCGGGCTTTTCAGGGTTGAAGCGCTGCCGGTTTTTACGCAGCGATTCCTCCCAGCTTACATCAACGTACAGAACCGCCATACGCTCAACCACATCCGGAGATAAATGACAGAACGCGGTGCGGTAACCGCCGTGTTCGCTCCCGCGCGAGAACTCCATCAGGGTGGTGTATTTATCCGTCAACCCGGGAACATCGCGCAGGCGCTTCTGATAATCCAGGCAGATGCGTTCGATCAACAGGTTCCAAAGATGATTACCCATAAAGTACCCTTCGGCATACGTGTGCAGGCGCGGGTACCCCATGCGCTCCAGCAGCGCATCCTCCTCGAACCAGGTCCACAGCATGGGGAAGTCATCGATCTCTTCCAGTTCCCCGATGTGGAAGCGCTCGAGCCTATCGGGCAGGGGAGTCCTTTTAAGGTAATCAATAATTTCGCTCTTCCCCGCTGCTGGACGGGCGATGAGCAGCAGGATCTCAAATTTTTCCGGCGCGGTCATGTTTTAACTCCATTAAACAAATATCAATGATTGTGGTCGATAACGGGAGCGCTGTCAAGCCCGGCAAGGCAGACCGGGTGATATAATCAAAAACCGCCTGGCTTCGAGAGATGAACCCGTCATGACAGAATCCAACCCGTCTTATCAGAATAAATGGCTCATCCTGCTCGCGATCGGCATGGGGGTTTTTCTCGCCACCATCGACGGCGGTATAGTAAACATAGGGCTCAACACACTTGTAAAAGACCTGGGCAAACCGCTCGCGGTGACCGAATGGGTTGTTCTGGCTTACATGCTTACCATTTCCAGCTTGATGCTATCGATCGGGCGCTTAGGCGACATGATCGGCAAGAAGAGTCTTTACATCGCCGGGCTGGTCATCTTCACTCTGGGTTCAGTGTTGTGCGGGTTATCGGGAACCATATACTGGCTGATCGCATTCCGCGTGCTGCAGGCGGTGGGGGCTTCCATCATTATGGCATTGGGCACCGCCATGATCACCGAAGCTTTCCCCGACCGCGAGCGCGGCAAAGCACTGGGGATCATGGGTACCCTGGTATCAATCGGCATCATCGCCGGACCCACGATCGGCGGGCTGATCCTGGAAAGGCTTTCATGGCACTGGCTTTTCTTTGTGAACCTGCCCGTCGGCATCATCGGGGTCATCATGGTCAAGCGTTACGCGCCAGTTAACCACCCGGGTCTCAAACAAAGGTTTGATTTCAAGGGAGCCATACTGATGCTGGCAACCCTCAGTTCGCTGTTGTTTGCACTTTCCAGGGTCCAGAGTAACGGTTTACGAGACCCATTGATCCCTATCCTGCTGGTATTGTTTATCATCGGGTTGGTTATTTTTATCCGCGTGGAGAAGCGCACGGCTGAACCCATGATCGACCTGTCGATTTTCCGCAACCGCATGTTTTCTGTGAACCTGGTCACAGGGTTTCTGACCTTTGTCGTTGGCGCCGGAACGATGATCCTCTTTCCGCTGTACCTGCAAAATGTGCTGCAGTTTGGTCCGCAGCAATCAGGATTGATGATGGCCATCACGCCATTAACTGTAGCGCTGGTGGCGCCTTTCTCTGGGGCGTTATCTGACCGGGTGAGCTCCCGCGTGATCACCGCCCTTGGACTGGGGGTGATGCTCATCGGGCACAGCCTGGTTTCGACGCTCAGCGCGGATACCGGTGTGCTGGGCTACCTGCTGCGTTTCATTCCGGTTGGCATCGGCATTGGTTTGTTCCAGGCGCCAAATAACAGTGCCATCATGGGATCAGCACCGCGTGAACGCTCCGGCGTGGCTTCAAGCCTTTTGAGCCTCACCCGCACTGTGGGTCAGACCACGGGGATTGCGCTCCTGGGTGCTTTCTGGGAAAGGCGCGTCACCGCGCTGACAGGGGGTATGGAATTTCAGAGCGTGATCATGGCACCTGTACAGGCGCAGGTAGGGGGGTTGCGCCAGACAATGTACCTGGTCATCGCGATCGTAGTCTCGGCACTTGCGTTATCGCTGTGGGCGCTTTCCGCATGGCTGCGTGGACGGCGAGCCGATGACGGTAAAGCAGTTGGAATAAATTCCTCTCACGTGTGACTGGCACGGTCATCGTGGCGCTAATCTTGCAACAACAATACCAGGAGTTGCGCCATGACAATTACCATTCTTGCCATTCGTCACCTGCTGCCGTTTGGCCTTATTCTCTCGTTGATAGGAGGGATATTCACCGCGCCGCCTGTGGCGGCTGCAGTGCGTATTGAAGGTCTGGGGGTGGAAATGCGCGCGCTGCCGCAAATGACGGCGGAGAATTCCGCCGCCGTCTTCGCCCGTATCAAGGAAAGCGGTGCCGGTTACATCCGCCAGGAGGTAAACTGGAGCGGGATAGAAATAACCCCTGATGTTTATGATTGGTCGGCTGCACAACCGCTGGACCTCATTTTCTCTTCAGCCGCTGCCAATGATCTACGCGTGGTCGCCACCATAACCGGCGGGCCAACCTACCTGGCCGCAGCCGGAGAGCGTGTGGATCAGGACGCTTTCATCGAACGATGGGAAATGTTCCTGCAGGCAGTTGTGGTGCATTTCGGCGAGCAGGTGGACACCTGGGAAATCGGCAGCGGGGTAAACAGCAGATATGCCATGAGTTCATTCCTTTCGCCGCTAACGCCGTACGAACCGATGGCGCCTGACCCGGTGTTCTACAGCAGGATGATCAAAACCGCTGCGAAGGTCATCAATGAAGGTGATCCCAACGACGAAGTGTGGCTGGGCAGTCTCATCGGGCTGGCTGGCGCAGATTGCGCGATGAACCCGCTGACCTTCTTACTGGAGCTGAACGCCGCCCGCGGCTGGCGCTATGCGGATGCCATCCTATACGAACCGCGCCATGGCAGCGCCGCGCCGGAAGATCCGCCTTCAGGCACCATCAACTCGGTTTGTGCATCAAACCTTATGGTAACGCCGGATTCACTCAGCGCGGAAGTGCAGGCGGTTCAGGAACTCGCCCGGCAGCTTGGCGGAAAACCCGTCTATGTTGCCGGCTTGGGTTGGCATGGTGAAGAACTATCAATACTGAGCAGTGGTCGCGAAGTCTCTTCCGGACAGGTGGAATCCGATTTGCTGGTGCGCGCGGCAGCCGCCCTTATGGCAAAGAATGGCATCCCGTTAATCTTCTGGGATGGCGACATTATTCAAAACGCTTCAATTTTTTATGCCATGTCCAACCTGGTGGAGGTGTTAACCGATACCGCACCGGTCGGCGAAGTGCAGGTGGACGCTGTTTACGAGTACCGCTTTCGAGAGGGCGGCAGAAATATCATTATCGCCTGGCGGGGTCGGGACGGTGACGCTGCAGAAGCCGTGACAGTAGACATCGGCGACATTCCAGCGCTTACCGCGTGGGCGGCGGATTCCGCTGAGCTGACCGCGGGTTCGGGTCTCAAACTGCCGGCTAATAACGCAAACCAGGTTACCATCACGCTCAACGAACGGCCGCTCATCTTGAGCGGGCGCTCGGGAGACCTGGCAGGCAGTATTCAGCAGGCCATCCACGACCAGGTTGAGTTGTGGAGCCTGGACCTGCGCCGTGAGCTGCAACGTGGTCTGAACGAAGCGAAAGATGAACTGGGCGACCTGCTGGAAAAGTGGCTGGAAGAAGCCAAAGAGAGCGCCATTGAATGGGGCGAAGGTAAGATCGACGAGTTACTGCCGTGAGGACAGGTATAATCATTTTGGGTTGAGCTCCGGGAGGCGAAAGGATTCTTATGACGCGAAAACATTTGATCTGGATTCTTGCGGTGTTGCTGTTCATTACGGTAGCACTGGCATCCTGCGACCTGCCTGAGGTCACGCCGCCTCCAAGCCCGGAACCCCCGCCAACAGCCACGACTCAAAGCGAGGTAACAGTTCCCCTGCCTACCGAGGTGGTTGAGGTCACGCCACCGGTGACGCTATCGATCAGGAACGGCGATTTGAGTAGATTGTCGATCACCCAGCGCGTGGCGGTCAGTAATATTCAGGAGATCTCCTGGTCGCCTGACAGCAGCACGCTGGCGCTGATCACCCAGAACACAGACGCCGCTGACAACCAGGTGTACGGTGTCACGCTGCTGAACGCGGATGACCTCTCAACGCGGTCCATCTACTCATCCACAGGCAACCGCATCACCTCGATTGCCGCGGATGGAAACACTGCGGCTGTCATCAACCAGGATCAAATGTCCTTCTCACTGGTGGACGCCAGCAGCGCGAATGGCACAGCGCGCAGCCGCATCACCGATTACCTTATCGGTAATGTAACGATTTCACCGGATATGCGATATGTAGCGGTAACCAAGGCAGAATTGTGGGAGGTCATACTTTATGACTTCAACACGCTTGAAGAGGTGAGGGCGCTATCCGGGTTCGAAACAGCTGCACCGGTATTTGATGCTGGATTCAACGAAAGTCCGCAGTGGCTGGTTTGGCACGCGCGCGCCAACCTGCATCTGCAGGAGGTTGAAACCGGGATGTTGAGCAACCCCTACCAGCATGAGGATTTCGTCTCGTACTACACGCTCTCACCTGACGGCATGATCCTCGCGAGCGCCGCCGCCAGGTATGTCAACAACGATGCCGTACCCGTGATCATCCTCTGGGATACGCTGACCGGTGCCGAGTTGAACGCGCTGGTCATCGATCAACAGGTGAACGCGCTGCAGTTTTCACCGGATGGAAAAATACTGGCTGTAGCTGCGGGGAGTGAACTGCAGATATGGGATGCCGCTGCCGGAAACCTTCTGGTCACATTGACCGGTCACACGGACATCATTCTCGAACTGGCATTTTCTCCGGACCAGCACACCATCGCCTCGGCCGGGCTCGATAACCAGCTTTACCTCTGGCAGATCCTCGAGTAACCACACCATGCAAGATCGACCCGGTCGAAAAAGGCCGGGTTTTTTCTAGAAATAACCCTTATGGTATACTTCCTGCGACCGTACCCGGTTCAGGAGCAATTATGCCGCTGCTCAGCGCTGCAAACCTCTCAAAGTCTTACGGTCCCCTGGATATCTTCCCGGAGATATCTTTTAGTATCCCGCATCGCGCGCGCATCGGTCTGGTGGGTGCAAACGGGGTCGGAAAAACCACCTTGCTGCGCATCCTCATTGGCGAAGAAGAACCCTCAACAGGGACCATACACAAAGCGCGCGGAATCCGGGTTGGCTACCTGCCGCAGGAAGCGGTGTTGGATTCCAGCCGGACCTTGTGGGCGGAATGCCTGTTGGTGTTTGAACCCCTGCTCGCCATGCAGAGGGATTTGAACGCTCTTGAAGATGAACTTGCGGCCAACCCGTCTTCGACTGAACTGATGAACGCGTACGGAGAACTGCAAACGCGTTTTGAGCGCGCGGGCGGGTATGAATTTGAAACACGCACCCGCATTACGCTTACGGGTTTGGGTTTCAGTCGCGTGGATGAGAAACGACCGGTCAGGCAGCTTTCAGGAGGGCAGCGCACGCGCGTCATGCTGGCCAAACTGCTGCTTTCTGAACCGGATCTGCTGCTTCTGGATGAACCGACCAACCACCTCGATATCTCCGCGGTCGAATGGCTTGAAGCCTTTTTTAAGGATTGGAATGGGGGCGTGCTCATCGTTTCACATGACCGCTACTTTTTGGACCAGGTGACTACAGTTACATGGGAGATGACCCCGGCGCTTGAGGAATACCGCGGTAATTACACCGCCTACCTGAACCAGCGCGAGGAGCGCTATCAACGCCGACTGCAGGAATACCAGGCGCAGCAGGAATTCATTGAAAAAGAAGAGGATTACATACGCCGCAATATCGCCGGGCAGAACACCCGCCAGGCGCAGGGAAGACGGACCCGCCTGGAGCGTCTATTAAGTGAAGCCCGCTTGACCCCGCCGCTGCAACGCCGCACTTTGCGATTAAACCTGGTCTCTTCCGGCAGGAGCGGCGACCTGGTGCTGCGCACCCGTTCGTTAAGCGTGGGTTACACCGATGAGGGTAAACCATTGTTCGACGTGGATGACCTGACACTAATCCGCGGCGAATGCGCGGCCATTATCGGACCCAATGGCGCCGGCAAGACAACATTCCTAAAAACGATCCTGGAACAAATTCCACCTTACGCCGGTGAGACAGTGCTCGGCGCCAGCCTGAAGGTCGGTTACTTCGCCCAGGCGCACGAAGGACTGCATCCTGATTGGACCCTTATGGACGAAATTCAGGCGATGATGCCCAAATGGCTGCCTGCGGAAATCCGCGATTACCTGGCCAGGTTCCTCTTCACCGGCGAGGATGTGTTCAAGGAGGTCAGCCTGCTTTCAGGCGGCGAGCGCGGGCGTCTGGCACTGGCCTGCCTGGCGCTGCAGGGAGCCAACCTGCTGCTGCTCGACGAACCCACCAATCATCTTGACCTGCCCTCACAGGAGATCCTGCAGACCATCCTGGGTCAGTTCCAGGGCACAATCCTGTTGGTGTCGCATGACCGCTACCTGATCGATGCCCTCGTCACACAGGTGTGGGAGGTGCTGCCGGAGCAGCGTAAACTGGTTGTATTTGAGGGCAGCTACAGCGAATACCGTGCGTCTCGGCAGGCGGGTCTTGCCGCGGTTGAGGGGAAGCCTGAACACAAAATCGCTTTAACCCGGGAGAAAAAGCACGCGGCAGGCCGAAGCAAAGACCAGCTGCAGCGCCTGCATAACCGTTTGTGCGAACTGGAAGAAGAGATCGCCTGGCTGGAAAACGATGTGCGCGCCATAGAGCAGCAATTTAGTTATGTACAGGTGGATCCCTTTGCTGTACAAAAGCTTGGCAGTGAGTACACCCGCCTCCAGGCTCAACTCGAAGCGAAGATCCACCAATGGAGCGAATTAGGTGAAGAATTGGGCGAAGTATAAAACCCCGGCACATCTGCCAGGGTTTTGGTTTGATCGACCTGATGATTTTGATCAGGTACCCCAATCCCTCAGGTAAAGGAAGTCATAGCCGACCGTACGGCCGCTCAGTTTGGCAATGGGCGGCATTATGCGCTTGAACTGGCTTTTGCGGATGCGCTCGATCACAGCGTGTACGAACCTTTCTTCAAAGCCTTCGTCGATGCATTCCTTAGGTGTGTACCGCTGGTCTACCAGCAGGAAAAGCAGTTTATCGACCTCAGCGTAGGTGAAGCCCAATTCACCTTCATCCGTCTGTCCACTCCATAAATCGGCGGAAGGCGGTTTCTGGATCAGGGGCTCGGGAACACCCATTGCTTTTGCCAGCTGCCGCACCTGGGTTTTATACAAATCACCCATTGGATTGAGCGCGCACGCGGAATCACCGTAAAGAGTCGAGTATCCCAGCAGGATCTCAGTTTTATTACCGGTACCGAGCACCAATCCCTTGAAGACCTCGGATTGATCAAATAGAACAATCATACGCTGACGCGCCATGATGTTTCCCTTGCGGCGATTTTCCATATCAGGGTGGAGGTTGAATAATGGCTCCACCATGTCAGTGATGGGAATGGTGAGGGTCTCAACCCCAAGGGCGTCGATGACAAGTTGAGCGTGGGCTAACGAATCCGGTGAAGACGTGCGGTAGGGCATGCGCACCGCCAGCACATTCCCGGGTCCGAGCGCTTCAGCTGCCAGGTAGCAGGCCAGGGCAGAATCGAGACCTCCTGAAAGCCCCAGCAAGGTCCTGCTGAATCCGGCGCGGGTGATCTCAGTACGGATGAAATCGGTCAGGATCTTGCGCGCCAGGTTGGTATCGATTGTCAGGTCAGGCATATGGTCCTCCTCATAGGTGTCAGGCGTCTTTACCGCTGGTGATGCGCGTAATCTCGCGCTGCACAAGGCTGGTGCGTTCATCGCGCAGCAACGGCAGGCGGGTGCGGGTGCGGTGCAGTTGACCGAGGTCGAGCTCGGCCAGCACCAGGGCTTCAGCGTGTTCCACGCCGTTCACCAGCGGTTCTCCATCCGGTGAGAAGGCGGAGGAACCGCCCCAGAAGTTGACGCCATCCTCAAACCCGGCGCGGTTGGTGTGAACAACAAAAGTTGTGAACATACCGGCATACGCGCGGATTATATCGTTTACCCAGCGCGCTGATTCGGTTCTGCCGGGGCCGGCGCCCTGAGGTGGCAGGGTGATGCCGCGGCCGGGCGAGGCTGAAGCAAAGAGGAAAAGGTCGGCGCCGTCCAGCCACAGCATGTAAGGGGATGAGGCGTGCCAGAAGTCTTCGCAGATGAGCATGCCCACCCTGCCGAATCGCGTATCGAACGCGCGTACGCTTTCTCCGCGGGCGAAGAACCGTCCTTCGTCAAAAAAGCCGTAAGTGGGCAGATACACCTTATGATGCACATGCCGCACCTCACCCTCAGAAAGGAAAGCCGTGGCGATGTAAAAGCGGTTGCGTTCATCCTCTTCAACGAACCCTACCTGAATATCGATCCCTTTACTGGATGCAAGGAGCTGGTTAAACACCGGATCAGCTGGCAGCGCATGGCAGGCAACCGCGGGTGCCAGGTCCTGCAGTGCGTACCCGGTCAGCGAAAGCTCGGGAAATGTGATCAGGTCAGCGCCGCCGCGCCTGGCCTGTTCGATGAGGTCGAGGTGTTTTTCGAGGTTGCGATCGACATTCCCCAGCACAGTATTGATCTGCGCCATTGCCACGTTTATCTTCATGCGCTTTCCTCCGGCTTCATTTTATCCCTTTTTCGCAGCGCGGGCAGCAGCAGGATCAGGGTTAGCAGGGCGAAGATCAGCGCTGAAAGCAGCGAGAAAAAAGCATCACTCCTGATGCCCCGGATTGGAAAAACCTGGTCAGATCTGAACATGGAAAAAACGAGTAAGTGGGTCGAAAATCCCAGTCCGAGCACGGAGAAACGGAATCCTGGACGATCTGATCTTGTGCGGTACTCAATAAACCAGAGTAAAAAAAGCAGGGTAACTGCCGCGGCAAGCTGCAGGGGGAAACGATTGACCAGCATGCCTGTTTCATCCGGGGCAGGAAGCGAAAAAAATGCGTTAGAGGGAAGCGGTATGCCGTATGCCACGCCTTCATACCATAACCCCAGCCAGATCAAAGTTGCCAAGGGGAGCAGCAACAGGCTTATCGTATCAAGGCTGTGCAGTGCGCGGATGCGCATAACAGCTGCAGCCAGGAGTGTGAATAATACAGCACCAGCGAGAGCGCCAAAAGCATTCCATCCTCCCGACCAGAACTGCGCTGCCTCCCCCGGGTGCAGCGAGAAAAAAACCGGGTGCGCCAGCACATAAACTGTTCGGGCACCTATGAAGGCCCCGAGAAGTGCTGTCAATCCGCTGATTAGGTGGTTTAGTTTTACTTCATCAGGCGCAGCACGCAATATACGCCAAAGACCGAGGGAAGCACCGAAACCAGCCAGGACGGTGAATAAACGCAGTGATAGCATGTTTGACAGGGAAAAGCGCTATGTCAGTTGTAAAAATAAAGCCGTCATTCGACGGCTTCAACCCCCGTGATTTCCGGGAAGAACTGGCGGACTGTTCCCTCTACCCAGCCTTTTATGGTGGACAGGGAATGGGGGCAGCCGATGCAGGCGCCGCCCATGCGAACCTTGACGACCTTGCCGTCAAAAGATACGAACTCCACTTCGCCGCCATGATAAGTGTTTATGTAGGCGCTCAGTTGATCGATCAAGCCGCGCAGTTGCTCAAGTTCAGAATAGGAACAGCAATTTTCAGACATCATCACTCCTCAGGTTCATTGTCTTCCCGGCAGGCCATAGCGACGCGAATCATCTGCATGATCTGATCGTGCGCCCGAGCCGGGTGTTGCGCCACAGACATGGCGATTTTTTCCAATAATACCACGCCTGATTCGTGATGCTGTTCACAAAACCGCTGTAGTTTGTACGCGGGAATCCGGTAAACCTCGCAATCCGTGTTCACGATTGCCGAAGATGAATAGGTCTTTCTGCCGAGGATGGAGGACCAACCGAAAACTCCCCCAGAAGTCAATTTCCCTACGGTCAGCGCGGGACCATCGTAAGGCACATGAATGATCTCCACCTCTCCATTTACGAGGATGAACAGGTGGACTGCCTGCTGGTTCTGGCGCAGGATGGTATCACCGGTGGAAAAACGCACCTGTTCGATGATGGATTTCAGTTCGTCCTGTTCGTCCTGCGAAAATCCATCAAACAGTTTTAGTCTAAGCGGGTCACTCTTGAGCATATTCACATGATATTAGCATAACAATCAGTCAGATAGTGGATAATTTCCCATATATTGTGATAAACCTCACACCGGGAACGGGGATAGTCACTTTTCTTCCAAATTTTCATCTATGCCTTTGGACGCGATCAATACAAGGAGTAACTTATGGAAATGATCATTGATTTTCCCGGCGGGGCAAGGGTAGACGCGCACTTTGGCCCATACACAGTTCCAACTGACCAACCACCCGCAGGCGGCGGGCAGGGATCAGCACCCACGCCATTTGCTGTTTTCCTGTCGTCGCTGGGCACTTGCGCAGGAATATACGTATTGGGTTTCTGCCGTCAGCGCGGCTTGCCTACAGACGGAATCCGCATCATTCAACGGGTTTACGCCAACCGCTTTAACGGGCTGGTGGAGACCGTGGACCTTGAAATTCAGGTACCGCCGGAATTCCCTGAGAAGTACCACAAAGCGCTTATATTATCGGCAGAGCAGTGCAAGGTCAAACAGCAAATGGCCGCGCCGCCCGTGTTTAATATCACTGCAAAAGTGTCATAGCCGGGGTATTTTGTGTCTGGTGTTACTGGTCTTTGCGACCTTCAGGCGGATTGGAGGGCATGACCAGTGTGAAACCGCGTTCGTGGATGACCTGGAGAGGCAGGTTGTAGGCGCTGCTGAGCAATTCCGGAGTGAGCACCACTTGAGGTTTGCCCAGGGTTATCAACCTGCCGCCCACCAGTAAACCGACCTGGTCGGCGTAACGCGAGATCAGGTTAAGGTCGTGTATGGCAATAACCACCGTCCTGGGCTGCACGCCTTTAGCAAGCTCATCGTCTGAAGGATGCGCCAGCTGGTAGATGCGTTCCATCAGGCTCAACTGGTACTGCAGGTCAAGGTGCGTGGTGGGTTCATCCATCAACAACAGGGGAGACCCCTGCGCCAGTGAGCGTGCCAGAAAGAGGCGCTGCTGCTCCCCTCCGGATAGTTCTGAGACAGCGCGGGAGCGCAGCGCAGTGAGGTCCATTTTCTCCAGCGCTTCTTCTATGATCACCATATCTCTCTCGGTTACTTTACCCAGCCAGTTAAGGTGAGGGGTTCTTCCCAGGGCTACCACTTCCTCCGCAGTGAATGCCGCCGGGAAGCTGCGCGCCTGCGGAACCACCGCGATCTTGCGCGCGCGCTGCTGAGGGGACATGTTGTTGATGTCCTGTCCGTCCACTTTTACTGTCCCCTTGCGTAATGGAAGGACGCCGCTGATGGCTCGGATAAAGGTGGTCTTTCCCGAGCCATTGGGGCCGATCAAAGCCAGCACACTGCCCTTGTCAAGGCGCAGCGAGATATCTTCGATGATGGGTTTATGGTTGTAACTTGCACTGATCGCGATAACTTCCAGCATTTCCCTCACCAGTAGTTCTGCGCTTTTGATAGCTTAAGGATCCAGAGGAAGAACGGCGCTCCCAGGAGGGCGGTGATGATGCCAACCGGTATTTCCTGCGGAGCGATGACAGTGCGTGCCGCTACATCTGTTAACAGCAGCAGGCTGGCGCCGCCAAGCATCGAGAGCGGGATCAACCGGCGGTAATCGCCTCCCCATAGCATTCGAATAATGTGAGGTACGACCAGACCGATAAAACCGATAATGCCGGCGAATGCCACCGCCGCGGCGGTTGCCAGGGTGGCCAGGGCTATGGTGATCCAGCGCGCGCGCTGCACCCTGATGCCCAGTTGAAGAGCCTGTTCTTCACCGAACTGCAGCACATTGAGCGGGTGACCGATGAGCACCAGCCCGGTCAACGCGATCAGGACGTACGGCAGCACGGCGAGTATGGGAGACCAGCCCGTCATGATGGCGCCACCCATCAACCACACCAGCGCACGGCGCAATTCACCAGTCGAGTGGATCATCAAGGCGGATGTCACGGCTGACGCGAAAGAACTCACCGCCACTCCGGCCAGGATAAGGTTGGTGGTGGGCACAGTGCGGCCTACCCGCGCAAGCAGCGCGACAACCAGTACCGTGAGCAGAGCGCCGCAGAAAGCCGCCAGCGGTACAGAAATCAACCCGGCCGGTGTGTACGGAGACTTCGCCAGCATCGCCAGAACAGCTCCCAACCCGGCGCCGGATGAAACGCCTATTAAAAACGGATCCGCCAATGGATTGCGAAAGAGTCCCTGGTAGGCACCCCCGCTGCCAGCGAGCGCAGCGCCTACCATTGCCAGCATCAGCATACGCGGCAGGCGCAGGCCGCTAAGGATTTTAAGATAGACGCCTTCAGGATCCAGGGTTGAAGCTGTACCGCGTATGGCGGAACTCAACACGTCCCACAGTGTGGGCAGGGGGATAAACACGCTGCCGACCGCGACACTGAGCACGGCTGATGCGATGAGAATCAGCGTGATGATCAGGTACGGCGAGAGCGTGTTCTGCTTATGCATCAGTAAAGTTCCGGGTGAATCAGCCTTGCCAGTTCTTCCAACCCGTCCACCAGCCTCGGCCCCGGGCGGCTGATGAGGTCATCATTAAAGGGGTAGATCCTGCCCTCCCGGATCGCGGTCAGATCGTCCCAACCCGGCCGGGCTGAGACCTGCTCGGGGGTCATGCCGTAAATGGAGTCACCAAGGAGGATGATATCGGGGTCCTGCACCAGCAGTTCTTCAATGCTGATCTGCGCCCACTGTGACTGCAGCCCGGCAGCGGCGTTGCTACCGCCGGCTTCGCTGATCAGCATATCCAGAAAGGAACCAGGTCCGGGTGTCCAGGGTTTGGCCGGATCAGTCCCGTCCAATTCATAGAACACCAGGGGCTTCGCCTGCGCTTTTGCGATCGTTTTCCTTACCGAGTCAACCCGCTGCTTGAGGGAGGTGGAGAGCGCCGCGGCTTCATCAACGTGACCGCTGAGCGTACCAACGGTCTGCAGCATGGTGTAAATGCCATCGAGGTCTGTCGGATTGGAAAGATAATACACTTTCACTCCCAGACCTTCAAGCGCGCTTACCTGTTCAGGCGTGTTGATTTCGGCGGCGATGACCAGGTCAGGCTCAAGGCTGGCGATCGTCTCAAAGGAGTAACTGCCCATTGACCCGCCTACGTCCGGGATGGCTGCGGCATCAGCGGGGTAGTTGGAGAAGCTGTCGCGCCCCACCACCTGGCTGCCCGCGCCAACCGCGAACAGGATCTCGGTAATGGAAGGGGATAGCGAGACGATGCGCGCGGCGGGTTTATCAAGGGTGACCTCCCGCGCCAGTCCGTCCTGCAGTTTGATCCCGCCGCCGGTCACACTGGCGGGAGCAGAGGAGCAGGCAACCAGCATGAGTAAAGCGGGCAGTATTGTTGCTATTAGACTCTTCATAGTAAATAAGACTCCATGTTGTGCTTTATTCAGTAAAAAATCCCAACCGCTTCAGGTTGGGATTCGCGTTTGATGCTGCGAGTGTCCACCTCCTTTCAGCGAGAGCGTGGTAACACCCTTTTTGGCGGTCGACCTGGCTTATCAGGAGGTACCTGATTCACAGTTGCGCGACAGCACCGGATTACGCACCGGTTTCGCCTTTAAGCCGCCCTGTTCGGGTTAGGCACCAAAAAGGTAATTATTGAGAAGATTCTACACGTGTTTTGAATTCGGGTCAAGCAGCAAGAAGGTTTTCACTGATTACCAGGCGCGCGTACTTACCGGTTGTGTGGAAGTATAATTAAGTCATACATGGAGGAACCTTGAAACGCGTCCGTTACGAAATTCGGGTTGGCGAATTGCTGAAAGAAAAGAATATGAAGCTGGTGCTGGCGGAATCCTGCACCGGCGGGCTGGTGGGCAACCTGATCACCAATATTGCTGGCTCATCTGATTACTACCTGGGGAGTGTAACCGCCTACGCCTACGAAGCCAAGGAAGCGCTTCTGGGGGTGCGCCATGATACGCTTTTGAAATTCGGCGCGGTAAGCCGTCCGACGGTGCTGGAAATGGCCGGTGGCGTGCGCCGCTCGCTGGCGGGTGATATCCCCCTGGACTCGATCATCGGTGTGTCCATCAGCGGGATTGCCGGTCCGGGCGGCGGCCTGCCTGACAAGCCGGTGGGAACCGTCTGGTTCGGTATGAGCACAAAGGATGGCGACTGGGCGTGGCGCTGCATGTTCAAGGGCGATCGTGTGCAAAACAAACGGTCCGCCGCGCGCACCGCGCTTAAACTGGTGATCGCCTACCTGGGTGCAAAGCTGCCACCTGAAACGAAGTGATCTGCTGAACGGATGATTTTGAAAACCAGCGACGAGAAGGTGCAGGCGGCTGTAATACTCTCCGCTCTCCCGGAGTGGAAGGCTGCAAAGGCTGTCTTCACTGAACCCGAAATTCTTCCTTCACCCTTCGGAGAGTATTTCTTCACTGACATTGAGGAAAAGCGCTGTGTCTTTTTTCACGGCGGATGGGGCAAGGTTTCAGCAGCGGCTTCGACTCAGTACGTGATTGATCGTTGGCATCCGCGCTTGATCTTCAACCTGGGCACCTGCGGCGGGCTTGAAGGACACATAGATGTTGGCGAGGTGCTGCTGGCCGACGAGACAATGATCTACGATATTCATGAACGCATGAGCGATCCGGATGAAGCGCTCCAATTCTACACCACGCGTGTCGATCTTTCTTACCTGCGCGGACCATTTCCGCACGCTGTGCGCATCGGGCGGCTGGTCTCAGCGGATGAGGATATTGACCCGGGTATGGTCATACGGCTGCGCCGGGAATACGGCGCAGTAGCGGCTGACTGGGAATCCGGCGCCATCGCGTGGACGGCTCACCGCAACGGAACGCCGGTGATCATTTTACGCGCAGTGAGTGACCTGGTGGGTGAGGATGGGGGAGAGCTTTATGATAAAGGGAATTTTGTCAAGCGTGCCGCCGAGGTGATGCAGCCGCTGTTGTGCTCTCTGCCGGGCTGGATCCGCGGCGCCAATCTGAATAAATAAAAACCGGAGTTTCCTCCGGTTCAATTTTCAATCCCTGGGTTTTCCAAGCAGGGCGCGTTCCTCCGCCACGATCTTTTCTTCCAGTTTACGGAATAGAGGCGCGGGCTGGCGTAATTCCTGCCCCGGTTTTAGATCACTCGCTTCCCATTTACCATGAGCACTGCTGTGATCATAACGCAGCACCTGGTGATCACCCAGCTCGTCATTGATCGATTGCGTGAATTGCCTGCCGAACAGGCTGCCCTCATATCCCAGGAATCCATGCAGCTGGTCGCTGGTGAACGGCAGGAAAGGGGCGAAAAGAATCTTGAGGGAATCAATTGCCTTGAGCGCTGTGTAGATCGCTCTGCCTGCGGTTTCTTTGTCAGTCTTGACCGCCTGCCAGGGTGCTGTGACATCCAGGTATTTATTGACTTCTGAAGCAAGGCGCATTGCTTCGGCCAGCGCGGCGCGCAGGTGCACTGTATCAAGTTCAGCAGCTACCGTTGTGAAACCATCCTCGATGGTGCGCAGCAGGTCAAGATCCAGTGCGGTCAGCTCTCCCGGATCCGGCACGACACCCTGCCAGTGTTTAAAAGCAAACGAGAGCACGCGGTTGGCCAGGTTGCCCCAGGTGGCCACGAGTTCATCGTTATTGCGGTGGTAGAAGTCGTCCCAATCCCAATCAGTATCCTTGCTTTCAGGCATATTCACAGTGAGGTAGTAACGCAGCGGGTCGGGGTCGTAGCGCGTCAAAAAGTCCAATCCCCAGATAGCCCAGTTGCGGCTGCCGGAAATTTTTTGGGATTCAATGTTCATAAACTCGTTCGCCGGCACATCATACGGCAGCACCAGCGGTTTAGGATCGACGCTGCCCAGCAGTACATCCAGGTGCTCGCCGGCGCCGATCAGTTCCGCCGGCCAGATGATGGCGTGGAAGGGGATGTTATCTTTGCCGATGAAATAATACGTGCGCGCGTCGGCATCCTGCCACCACTTGCGCCAGGCGTCATTATCTCCGCTGAGCTGGCTTAACTCGATCGACGCAGAGAGATAACCAATTACCGCCTCAAACCACACATAAAGGCACTTGTTTTCCCATTCAGGACCCTCACCAAGCGCCTCCTCAGGGAGCTTTACCCCCCACTCAAGATCGCGTGTGATCGGGCGGCCGCGCAGACCATCCGCCAGGATCTGCCCAAGTGATTGGCGCAGCACATTTGGGCGCCAGTAACTTTCGCGCAACTTAAGGAACTCCACCACCAGGTCTTGCAAGCGTGAGAGATCCAGGAAATAATGCTCTGTACTCCTCAACTCCGGGGTGTTCCCGTCGATCTTTGATTTAGGATTGATCAATAAAGACGCTTCGAGCATGTTGCCGCATTTATCACACTGATCGCTGCGGGCGCCTTCAAAACCGCAGATATAGCAGGTGCCCTCGACATAACGGTCCGGTAAAAAGCGCTGCTGGCTGGAGGAGTACCACTGGTCCTGGCTTTCTTTATATAAGAAACCGTTATGCTTTAACGCCAGGAAGACGTTGCGCGCCACGTGCATGTGATTCTGCGTGTGGGTGCTGGTGAACAGGTCGTAGGTCAATCCCAGCTTCTGAAACAGGTCAAGGAAACCGGCGTGGAAACGCTGGTATACCTGGAAGGGAGTGCTTTTTTCAGCATCAGCACGCACTGTGATGGGGGTGCCGTGGCTGTCTGTACCGGAGACGAACATTACCCGCCGGCCGCGCAGGCGGTGGTAGCGCGCAAAAATATCCGCCGGCAGGTAGGAGCCGGAGAGGTTGCCCACGTGAATTTCAGCATTGGCGTACGGCCAGGCTGCCGCAACAAGAATGGATTCGGTCATGCTCACCTCGCTTACTTGATGCCGGTATTCTAACACGAAACCTGGTGCCAAAATAACCACCCGGGCTTATTCAAACACCCTGTATGCAGTTTTCTGCTGATTTCACGCAACTTGACCATATTGGTGCGGGATGTTATGATTTTTTTCGAGGAAAAAATGACTGAAAATCCTGAAAGAAAACCCACGGGTGAAATTCAGCCTCCGCAGGAAGACCCCTTAAGCGATGGTCTTTCGCCAGCCGAGAGGTTGTGGAACAGAATTGTTCACCTGGGGCTTGGTGAGACCACCCTGCGCGTGGGAACTGCTGTTGTGTCGTTATTACTGGTATTGGTCGTGGTGTGGGTAATGGGCAGGTTTGTGCTCAACAGGCAGAATAAACCGTCCGCTCAACCCGAGACTGCCGCGTCGGCAACGCAGGTGTCAACACCATTAACACCCCTGGTAATGAAATCTGAACCTGTGTTGTACAGCGGATTCGGCATCAACCGCCTGGCGCTGATCCACACTGACCGGCCGGCGCAGGTGCGCACCACGATGATCGAATACACCATTATGGCCGGAGATACGCTTTTCGGTATTGCTGAGAAATTCGGGCTCAAGCCCCAAACCCTGTTGTGGAGCAACCGGCACATCCTGGGTGATGACCCGCACAACATCTTTCCGGGGGTGAACATCCTCATCCCGGTAATGGACGGTGCGGTTTATAAATGGAACACCGGCGACGGGCTCAACGGCGTGGCCAGTTTTTACAACGTCACCCCTGATACCATCATCGATTGGCCGGCAAACAACCTTGACCGTGCCACGCTCGGCGATTACGCGTTCCCCAACATTCCCGAAGGCACGCTGCTCTTTGTGCCCGGCGGCGTGGGCGAGTTCACTGACTGGCTGCCTACCTACACGCGCGAAAAACCCGCCGAATCCTCCATTTCGGGCTCTGCCTGCGGTATCCTCACTTCCGGTTACATTGGTTCGGGTCCGCCGTTCATGTGGCCGACCTCTGAGACCTACATCTCCGGTTTCCAGTACAGCCCCGAAACCAACCACCGCGCCATCGATATTGGCGGCAAGATCGGCAATCCCATTTACGCGGTGGATGACGGTGTGATCGTTTACTCCAATTGGAACGAGCATGGATACGGCAACCTGATCGTCGTGGATCACGGCAACGGCTGGCAATCTGTGTACGCCCACCTCGATAACTACCTGAATTTCTGCGGTGACAACGTGGTGCGCGGTCAGCAGATCGGCATGTTGGGCACCACTGGCAATTCCAGCGGTCCGCACCTGCATTTTGAGCTGCGTCACGAGAACTACGGTGCGGTGAATCCCTGGGATTTTCTGCAATAGATAGGTAAGAAGCACACATCAGGCCCGGCCGTAGCAGCGCCGGGCTTTTTTAAGTTATGCTACAATCTACTTATTGATCGCCTAATTTATTAGGGATACATGTTGTTGCTTGAGGTTCTTGGCTGCTGGAGGTGACGCTTGGCTGATCAGAGAACGCAAAGCGGGGATTACCCGTGTTCAACGGTTTCTGATCCACGGGGGAGAAGCAAGCACTTTTTACGGGGGATGGCTGATGCGCGTGTACTTTTCCTTTTTGTTTTCGCAATTATTGCATTATCACTGGGAACCGTCGGGTTCTACAAGTATTTTTCCCGCCTGGGAGAAGCGAAATCGCTGGCCACAGCCTTCTACGACGCGCTGTGGTTGTTCACCATAGAGGCTGGCAACCTGGCTGAACCGATCCCCTGGCAGTTGGAAATCGCCAGGTGGCTTTCGCCAGTTATTTCGATGTATGCGGTGCTACTGGGTCTGGCGGTGCTCTTCAGAGATCAGGCGAGGTTGTTGGGACTGAGCTTTTTAAGAAACCACGTGATCCTCTGCGGTCTGGGTCAGAAGGGGCTGAACATCGCCAGGAGCTTCAGGGAAAACGGGTACCCGGTTGTGATCATAGAAAAAGACGGCAACAATCCGAATATTGCCAGCTGCCGGGAGTTTGGGGCGCTGGTGTTGACAGGTGACGCACGCGATGCATATTTATTGAAAAAAGCGGGGATTACAAAAGCACGTTACCTGGTTGGCGTTTGCGGTGAGGACGGCGTTAATGCTGACCTGGCAGTGATCGCGCGCAAGCTGGTAGAAAACCGCAGGAGCGGCAAATTAAGCTGCACCATTCATATTCAAGATATGAAACTTTGGGTCCTCCTGCGCACCCAGGAGTTCCGCATTGGTTCAAACGATGCCTTTCGTCTGGATATTTTTAATATTTACGACCAGGGAGCGAAGCAACTTTTCAGGCAGTTCCCGATCACGAAAGAACTTTCTGAAGAAAGTGAAACTCCGGACTTGCTCATTATTGGTGTGGGAGACTTCGCCGAGCAAGTTGTCCTGAATGCCGCGCGGCGATGGTCACCAATGTATGAAGCCACGCAGCGCAGGATCCTCATCTCGGTTGTTGACCCTGAGGCGGAACATTTCATCGGCCGGTTGTGCCAGGAACACTCCCTTGTAGACCAGGTGTGCCAATGGGAAGCGCTCGTATTCGACACAGGGTCGATCGATTTCTTGAGAGCCGAATTTCTCTTTGGCAGCGATGAACAACCCCGTGCTTCACTGGTTTACGTGATGGTGGAGGAAGAGAACGTTGGTTTGAGTTCCGCCCTGCAGTTGGTTGAAAAATTGAATCCCTTTGATGTTCGCATCCTGGTGCGTATGAATGAGGAAAAGGGACTGGCGAACCTCATCCGTGAATCCAGCCGCAGCACGACTGTGTTTAATCATCTATTTCTCTTCGGGTTGATGGAGCGGACCTGCAAGTTGGACCTGATATACAATTCGAGCCACGAAGCGATTTCTCGGGCAATTCACGAAGAGTACCTGCGCCAGGAGGCGGCGAAAGGACACCTGCCTGGTTCCAGCCCTGTGTTAGTGGACTGGGACTGCCTGCCCGAAGGTTACAAAGAGATGAACCGTTCCCAGGCGGACAGTATTGGAGAGAAATTAAGGGCAATCAATTGTGATATCGCGCCTTGGAGCGATTACGGCGGGGATAAGTTTACTTTCAACGAAGATGAAATTGAAATGATGGCAGAAATGGAACACGAGCGCTGGTGCGAGCAGAAGCGGCAACAGGGCTGGGTTTACGGGGAAATACGGGATGACAAACTGAAAATCCACCCGTCTATGGTTCCCTACGATGACGTGCACCTGTCAGAAAATGAAAAGGAGAAGGACCGCAACACGGTCAAGGAGATACCGCACTTCCTGACGCTGGCCGGGTACCAGATCTACCGGCTTTGATTTAATAGAGGGAACATGGCACATGACGTTTTTATAAGTCACTCATCCAAAGACAAACTCATGGCAGATGCCATATGTGCCGGTCTGGAGGCGCGCGGCATCCGATGCTGGATCGCACCGCGCGATATTGTGCCCGGTGTTAACTACGCTGGCCAGATCTATAAGGCCATTACAACCGGCAACGTCTTTCTGATCATCATTACCAAAAACTCGACCCTTTCAAGCCATGTGCTGAAGGAGGTGGAGATCGCGATCCAATCAGTTTTAGCGATTTTGCCATTCCGTGCTCAAGATGTGCCGCTCTCTGATGACATGAAATACTACCTAAGCAATGTTCAATGGCTTGACGCCATCACCCTGCCAGTAGAACAACACATTACCCGTCTGGGGGATTTAACTGAAAGGCTTCTTAAAGCACCTTCTGTGCCAGTACCAATTGATAAGACGAACGAAGTGACAACTTTTGTGCAGCAAGTGTCTGGCCCGGAAAAAGTTGAAACCATTAGGAACACAGGCACGTCTCCAGAAATGAAACCAAGCTCGACAGCTACTGAGACGGCACAGAGGGTGGAACAACTAAGGGAAAAAGTGGTTCTGATTCCCCCGGTCGTTGACGATAAATCGGATAACACCCCACAAAAGATGACCGGTATGCCCAAGAAAACTCTGTTGGTCGCAATTGGCGGGGTCCTATTGGTTGCGCTACTTGTAACAGGCATGTTAAGTGGCTGGTTGACGCCTATCGCTAAACCCACACAAACAATTACTGCACAACCTCTGGCAGCTGCAACAGCGTTGCAGGTTGATACAAGTCCGGAAGCTACCCCTCAAGAATTAACACAAATCCCTGAGGAATACTTTGGAATTGGTTCAACAATGATTTCGCCGATTGATGGCATGGTCATGAATTATGTGCCAGAAGGCGAATTTTTGATGGGCTCTTCGGACATTTACAATGTTAATGACGAACAACCACAGCATACGGTTTATCTTGATGCTTACTGGATTGACCATACAGAAATAACGAATGAAATGTACAGGAAATGTTTTACCGATGGTGGATGTTTACAACCCAATGATGATGAATTCTCAACACTAGAACTCACATATAACAACTCAGCATACAACAACTATCCAGTTGTCAATGTTCGCTGGGATCAGGCACGCGCATACTGCGAGTGGGCGGGACGCCAACTGCCAACGGAAGCACAGTGGGAAAAGGCGGCAAAGGGCACCGATGATCAATTGTACCCGTGGTTGTTAAGAGGGCCCGACCCAACGCTGGCGAATTATGAAGGTGTCAGGGGAGAGACGGCTGAGGTGGGAGCGTTCCCGCAAGGTGCCAGCCCTTTCGGTGCGATGGACATGGCGGGTAACGTTTGGGAGTGGGTTGCGGACTGGTACGGTTTTTATTTCTCCGGGATTGAAACAAATCCAACAGGACCCACAGCCGGGTCAGAAAAGATAATCCGAGGGGGTTCTTGGAATTTTAATGAAAGTAACTTGAGGACTACCAACAGGCAACCTATAGTGCCTAACGAATACAACTATGGTATTGGATTCCGCTGTGTGTTGCCTGCCGAATAGTAAAGCTCTCATATAAGGGAGCATGGGCGTTGGTGCAACCAATGAAGAAGACAGGGTAGGATGCATGGGAACACGAGGGATGATCGGTTAATAATGCACTTTTCTTCGGTGGAGTATGATGACTCGTGTCTTTCTAAATCTGAGAACAAAAAGGACCGCAACACGGTCAAGGAAATACCGCACTTCCTGGCGCTGGCGGGGTACCAGAACTACCGGGTTTGATTCAAAGGAGTGAACATGGCACACGATGTTTTTATCAGCTACCCCGGAAAAGACAAGACAGTGGCTGACGCGGTTTGTGCAAAACTGGAGGACCAACAGATCCGCTGCTGGATCGCCCCCAGGGATATCCCCGCAGGCAAGAACTTCGCGGAATCGATCATTGATGCCATTGATAGCAGCAAGGTATTTGTTTTGATCTGGTCAATGAATACCAACTCCTCTGAGCATATCCTGAACGAGATCAACCAGGCATTTAACCAGGGGATTCCCATCATCCCCTTCCGTATTCAGGAAGTGGAACCCACCTCGGCCATGCGTTATTACTTTGGACGTACGCATTGGCTGGATGCTCTCACTCCTCCCCTGGAAAGACACATCGATATCCTGGCCGGGTCCATCCGTGCCATTCTTGATCGGACACCGGAAGGTATTCCTGAGCCGGTGGCGGTTGAGACAGAGCCTGAATATGCTAAACCTTCAACGCCAGAGACTGAACTGAAATTTCCACCTGAGAGAGACGACCGGCAAGGCAGAGAAGAAAAAGAAAAAATCGGGTCTTCAATTGCTACAGCGACAAAATCACCCCCTGTCTCTCCAAGGAAACATAGAACCCTAATCCCAATTGCTGCTGGTGTGCTGGTTGTGGCTGCCATCGTGGAGCTGCTTCTCAGCGGGGTGTTTGAGGGTTCACCCTTCGCGGAGAAGTCCGGGACTGTGCCCCCAACCACGACTCCAGCCATTTCTATTGCAACGAAGACACCAGTTTCCACCTCCAGCAACCCCACCGTCATGCTGGTCACCAGCACTCCCACCGTCACGCCTGCCTGGATGGAAGAGGTTAACGTGTGGGCAAACCCCATTCTGGCAGCTATTAAAGAACAACCCCCCGATTTTGAGGATATTTTTTCTGAAAGAGATTCTGCCTGGGATGTTAGCTCAGAAGAAAGGTTTTGTCCCGCGTTTGACCCTGCCGGCAAGTTCATCGTCAGGAATGGAGAACTTCTTCTTGTTCTCAGCCCTACATGCCGCTTTTTGAACTTCACACACCCCGGCATTGAGGAACAGTTGGGGGATTATGTTCTGCAGACGGATGTAGGTTTTGTAACAACCGCCATAGGTATTACGTTTTCGGTATTTGCTGAGCAGAAACCTTTGCTCGGTTTCATCCTAAAAGATGGTAACTGGTCTCTGATAATACCTGTTCCGGGTAGCGAAGAGGGTATGCAGACAATACAAGAAGGCGCATTACCGTTTGATCCTTTCAAACCCGTCACATTCACAGTAATAAAAAATGAAGCGACTTTCCTGTTTTATCTTGATGAAATGCTGATGCTCTCATACGGTATTCCAACGGATCGCCAAGGACCTCAGAGGGTAGTTTTTGCAGTCGAGACTTGGGGTGACCAGCTCTCTGATTCAGAATCGATCACGCTGGATAATGTCAGGTTTTGGGATTTGGATAGCCTGTTCATCCCCGAGCGTATCCTGGTTCAAATTGATAACGAACCACCAGCCTTCACGGATGATTTCTCCAGTGTTGACCCGGCCTGGCAATTTGTGGAGGACCCCTCGGGAGAATACAATCCAGACAATGCCAATATGGAGATTTCAGATGGCTCAATGAACTGCAGCATGCAAAATGTGTGGGGCGGCGTTTTATCTTATTCGGATATGGTATACAAAAATTACGTGCTTCAAATGGATGTGGACTTTAAGGGCAACCCGATTGGAATGGAGTTTAGAATGTGGGATCAATCGGCGTCAAACTTAAGTTTTCGTGTTGATAGCCCTGGAGGTGACTGGAGCATTCAAAAAGGACAGGTCTCCGAAGTTTATACTGGGTCAGTTGCCCCAGATAAAAAAGTTGATTTTTCAAAACCAGTACGGATTACTATCATCAATAAGAGCCCTTATTTTCTTGTCTATCTTAATTCCGATCAATTACTATCCTTTTCCAACCAGGATGCAGAAGGTCCTTTTTTACTCGATTTTGTTTTAGGTACCGGGGGGAGTGAATTGCTGGAACAAGTAATGGTTGATCTGGATGATGTGAAAATCTGGAATCTGGATAACTGACAACCATCAAGAAAGCCGAAATTTTAATGGAGATTGATCTAAAGCAGGTGGTTTTTCACGCCCGCCAGAAACCGCGACGCACCGGGCGCACGTCTTCAGCGGTGATGAAAGCCTGCGGATCAGCCTCCAGCACGATGGTCTCCACGTTGGGTACGTCTTTGCGCAGCACGCTGGCGTGCAGTTCAAAGACTGTGCCATCCCTGCCGCGCCCGGCGATCTCGGTGACGGCGTAACCTCCGGCGCGCAGCCGCTCGGCGATGTACGCGCCGCGATTGGAGCTGATGATGGTGACCAGGATGTGACCGATGGCCAGGCGCTGCTCGATGAGCATGCCCACCAGGTTGCCGGTGGCAAAGCCGGTGGCATAGCCGATAACATTAAGGATGTTATCCAGCTGTGTCAGTACCGAGCTGATGGCCACGACGAACACCAGCGACTGGAAAAAGCCGAGGATCCAGACGATAAGTTTCCTGCCGCGCACCACGAACAGCACGCGGATGGTGTCCAGCGCCATATCCACAACGCGCAGCGCGAAGATCATCAGCGCGAAAAGCCAGGCGTGAGGTTCTGAAAGGTATTCCATTTTTTTCCTCGCTTACTGGTCCGCTTTCTCTTTCCTGATCGCCGGCAGGTAGTAGTCGCTGGTGTATTCCTTGAGCATGCGGCGCAGGCTGAACTGCGGCACAAGCGTGCGCAGACATTCCTTTACCATTTTCACCCACTCGTGCGGAATTTTGTTGACATCGCGTTCGTAATACAGCGGGATGATCTGTTTTTCAAGGGTTTCATAGATGCTCTGAGCGTCAGCGGCATCCTGTTCATCAGGGTTGGCATACTCAATGTCCTTGCCGATCGCCCAGCCGTTCTTGCCGTTGTAGCCTTCACGCCACCAGCCATCCAGTACTGAGAAGTTGAGCACGCCATTCAGCGCGGCCTTCATCCCCGAGGTCCCTGAAGCCTCGTTGGGGCGGCGCGGGGTGTTCATCCACACATCCACGCCCTGCACCAGGTAACGGGCAACGTTGATATCATAATCTTCAATAAAAACCAACCGGCCGGCGCTGCGCGTATCTTTCACCGCGCGGTATACCTGCTGGATGAGCAGCTTGCCGGGTTCATCCGCGGGGTGCGCCTTGCCGGCAAAGACGATCTGCACCGGCATGTGCGAGTCGGTGACCATATTCATCAGGCGGTCAAAATCGCGGAACACCAGGTTGGCGCGCTTGTAAGTGGCGAAGCGGCGGGCGAAGCCGATGGTGAGTGAATAGGGTTCCATGAACACACCGCCGGCGACCGCCTGGCTGGGAGTGAGCTGACCTCCCTGCCATTGCAGGCGGGTACGCTCATTGGTAAAGTTCACCAGCTTGTTCTTAAGGTGGCGGCGCACCGACCACAACTGTTCATCCGGGATGTTGTTGATGTGGTTCCAGAAGGCAGGTTCATCCAGGTGTTCGCGCCAATCTTCACCCAGGTAGGTTTCAAATAGCACACCCAGGCGCCGTGCCAGCCAGGAGCGCGTGTGCACACCGTTGGTCACATAATCAATGGGAACGTCCTCTTCTTCCTTATCCGGCCACAGGAAGTTCCACATACGGCGTGAAACGATGCCGTGCAATTCAGAAACAGCATTGGCGCGTTCAGACAGCTTGAGCGCCAGCACCGGCATCACGAAGGTTTCTCCCCAGGACTGCGCCTGCCGTCCGAGATCGAGGAACTGGTCATGGGTCAACCCCAGTTCAGGCCAGTAATTACCGAAGTACTTGTCCACCAGCCATAGCGGGAACTGGTCGTTGCCGGCAGGCACGGGGGTATGCGTGGTGAAAACGTTGGAAACCTTCACCTCTTCCCAGGCTGACTTGAAGTTTGTGCCTGTCTTGACCTTTTCGCGGATGCGTTCCAGCGCGAGGAAAGCCGAGTGACCTTCATTCATGTGCCATACGGCAGGGTCGTAACCCAGCAGGCGCAGCGCCTGCACCCCGCCCATCCCCAACAGCATTTCCTGCGAAATGCGCACCTCGAGGTCGTTGCTGTACAGGCGTTCAGTAAGCAGCCGGTCTGAGGGGGAATTGGTTTCAATATTGGTGTCCAGCAGGTACAGGTGAACCCGACCCACCTCCAGCTCCCACAGGCGCGCGAAAACCTGCCGACCGGGCAGGTCGATGGTGACGGTGAGCGGTTTACGGTTTTCATCCAGCAGCGCGATGAGCGGCAGCATGTTGTAATCGACCAGGTAGTTGCGGGTTTCCTGCCAGCCGTCCTCTGTCAATTCCTGCACAAAATACCCTTTATCGTAGATGAAACCAATCCCAACCAGGGGCAGCCCCAGGTCTGAAGCTTCCTTCAGGTGATCGCCGGATAGAATGCCCAGACCGCCGGCGTACACCGGCAGGGATTCATGAATGCCGAATTCGAATGAGAAATACGCGATGGATTGATTTTTAACTTCCGGGTAGGTATTGTGGAACCAGGTATTGCTTTCAGCCAGGTAGGCGTCAAAATTTGCCAGTGTGCGGTCGTAGTGCTCCAGGTAGGCGGGCTGACCCACCGCGGCGTTCAGACGGTGGCGCTCGACACGGCGCAAAAAGGCCACCGGGTTATGCGTGACCAGGTCCCACAAGAGGGGATCGATATATTGGAAAGCACGCTGCCCGTCATGGTTCCACACCCACCACATGTTGTGTGCCAGGCGGGTCAATCCTTCTATGCGTTTTGGCAGGTTATACGAGTTCGGATACTCGCGGATGATCTTTGTTGTCATGTAGACTCTCTCATTTCAGGTTTTTATCACAGGGCACATTTCACCCATGAATCCACTAATAAATATACAACTTTACGCCATGGGAAATATGCCGGAAGGATTATACCAGATTGTGATGATGTAATCACAACGGGCTCCCGCGCAGGAGCCCGTTGCCGTGCCCAATTATTCGATTACTTCAATTGCCAGCGGGTACCTGGACATGGTCTCGCAGCCATCACGGGTGATGAGGATGGCGTTCTCATAGCGGAAACCGATCTCCTCCTCGGGGCAGGCGTACTGGATGGCGCAAATGAGCATTTCGTTAGGCTGGTACACGTGATCCGGATTGGTCCAATAGGGGAAGGGACCATCGTTGCGGCCGATGCGCCATTCATCGCCCAGCATGCCAATGCCGTGCTCGAACCCGGGCACCATGAACTCGGCAAACCCGCGCTCCTCACAGAAGAGCATCATCTCATCCGCCAGGCTGGAGGGGGTGATGCCGGGTTTATAGGTTTCGAGACACAAGCTCACCAGGTCCACAAAGTTCTTCGCGTGCCACTTCTGGCGTTCTGTGGCGGGTGCCAGCAGGTAGTTGTGGGTGTGGTCGCCCAGGCAGAGCCGGAAGGTGGAGTGCAGATCCACCATCAGCGGCTCGCCGGCGCGCAGCTTACGCTCTGTCGGCGGGGTACAGGCACCGCCCATCAACCCGGTGCGGTAACCCGAGGCAATTTCGTTGCCGCCGGTGAAAGACCACTCCCACACGCTGCCCACCTCGCGCATGCCCATGGCGGCGATTCCGGCGATCTCGGTTTCGGTATATCTGGCAAAGTGTCCGTTCTTAATGGCGTTGAGCACCGCCACGTGCCCGGCGTCTGCCATGCGTCCGGCCTTGCGGAAACGGTTGATCGTCCCCTCGTCCTTGAACATCGCCAGCCGGTCGACAATATCCAGCGCGTTCACCAGGCGGGCATCGGGCAGCGCAGCCTCGAAAGCGGTGTATTCGTAATAGGTGAGGTTGCCCTCAGGCAGGTAGTTGGACATGCCGGCTTCCACTCCGACGACCCCCTTGCCGCCCTTGAGGTACTTTTTGATCAGGTCCGCGATGGCGCTGATCTGGTCCTGCCCCCCCATGGGGGCGAAGCCCAGCACGTGATCAAAATCAAGCCAGGATTCATCAGCAACGCGCGCGGCGTCGATCACGAAGGTGAAAACGGTGGGCAGCCCTTCGGGCGGGATGACAATGTAACTGCGCCAGGGGCAAAAGGCGTCTGTAGTCCATGAGAGTGTGCGCAGGCGGGAGCCCAGGTACACATCGACGCCGTCATTGGCCATCTCGCGCTGAATGGCCTGGATGCGTGCGGGAAAATCAATGAAATAGGGATCGTTTGTCATCATGATTTCCTCTAGTATTCACATGCGATCTCTGAGAGGATCTTATTAAAGCGGTCGACGATGGAGGCCAGGCTCAGCGCTTTAACCATGTTACCCTGCAGCTTGAGCTTGCCGCTCATTAACGCGGAGCGTGAACCGATCTCGGCGCGGGAGATCCTGGCAAAGGTTTCATAATCACCGCTGATGATGAACTCTGCTTCAGGGAAGGGCTCCTCGCGTACGGAGATATCTGTGAAAACGCCGTTCTCCAGTTTGTAGTAGAGCGCGCGGTCAATACCATCCGGGCAGTTGTGATAGATGGTAAGCATGGAGGAGGTGAGGTTTTTCATCATCTCCGGGGTCAACTGGCCGCGCAGCCGGGTTTCAGCTTCCGCAGCCCATGCATGACTGAGGTACTTGATTGGTGTCATAATACAATTCTCCTGTAGGTAATAAGAACGACAGGATAATTATATAGACAAATAAAAAAGGCATCGTGTAGATGCCTTTTTTAAGGAAAAACCGCAATTAGAACTTTGTCGGAATTTTGGATAAAACCGCGAAGAACGGTTCAAGCGTGGGCATGAGCCCCATGGCTTTGAGCATGTTGCCCTTGAACTTCAGTTCGCCGCTCATAATGGCCGAGGTCGGTTCGATCTGCCCCTTGAACAGCTTCTCGTAAGAACGGTAATCACCGCTGATGGCAAACTCGGTTTTCGCGCCCGCGGGATCCGCAAGTTTGAAGGTTTTGATATTGCCCTTATCGGTTTCGAACACCAGGGTCTTAACCTTGCCGTCGGGGCAGTTTTCCACTGTCATCGCGATGGACAGAGTGGCGTTGTTGGTGGTCTGCGGGGTGATCCTGGCGCGCAGCACCTTCTCGGTTTCTGTCATCCAATCGGAACTCATGAACATCAGGTCAGTCATTTTATATCCTCCTCTTTTGTTTTATTGTAACGCATTAATGAGCCGGGAATAAATTGTCGAATATGGCAGGCACCAGTTCAGCGACCATGCGGCTGGAGATGCCGTTTTCCCGGCAGATGCGTTCGTAGACATCCACACTCAAGCGCCTGCTGCGCTGCTGGGTTTCAACATCCAATCCCCACAAGCCGAAGCGCTGCGTCCATCCCCGCTCCCACTCGAAATTATCCACCAGTGACCAGTGAAAATAGCCTTTCAATTGATAATTGAAGTTGGCGGCGCGCCAAACCTGGTGCAGATGCTCCACCAGGTAACGCGGGCGCAGGGTGTCGCTGGAATCCTCGATTCCGTTTTCGGTAACGATGATGGGAATGCCAAAACCGTGCGCCCACCTGAGCCCATCCCACATGCCCGCGGGTACATTGGCAATGAAATTGCTATCACTGACCGCGGCTCCAGCCGGGAAGGTGCGTTCATGAAAGAAAGCGCCGGGTTTGAACAATTCAAATGACACCAGGTCGCGGGTGTAATAGTTCAAACCGATAAAGTCCTGCGTGCCGGAGGCTTCAGGTAGATTTAATTTCTTGATTACCAGGTTCAATTTACCATCCACCAGGCAGTCATTGAACGCCCTGTTAAAGACCTGGTTGATAAAGCCAAGGGGAAGCTTATCCAGCGGTGAGGCCGGGTGTGCGGGAATGAGGCTGCGATAATTGGTGGCAATGCCCGCGCGGGCTTCGGGCTGCAGTTCATGTATGACCCTGTAGGCCGCCGAGTGGCCGGTAATGAGATTGGTCATCACCCGGGCGGCGAGTTTAAGGTCCTGCTTGCCGGGAGGAAACGCACCATCCACCCAGCCGCTCATGACATAAACGTTGGGCTCATTGATGGTGACCCAGAGATTGACATAATCTTTGAGCGCTTTCACTACCCGCCGGGTGAAGCGGGCGAACAGCGTCGGGGTGTCTTCATTCTCCCAGCCGCCAGAATCAGTCAACCACAATGGGTCTGTGAAATGATGCAGGGTGACCATGGGGGTCATGCCGTTGCGCGTCATCCAGCGCAGCATTTCGGCGTATTTCGCGAGCGCCTCATCATCCCAGCGGTCGGGTGCCGGCTGAACACGGCTCCATTCTATGGAGAGACGGTGGGCATTCTGCCCGCTGTTGCGCGCCCGTTCAAGGTCTTCAAGCCAGCGCCCGCCCCACCAATCACAAGCTAATCCCGAGCGCTGACCGTTGGCGATCCTGCCGGGGGTTTCTTCCCACCTGGCCCAGTTGTTGTTGTAATTTCCGCCCTCCACCTGGTGGGCGGCAGTGGCGCTTCCCCAGAGGAAACCGCGGGGGAATTGGAAGATGGCTTCGGGCATGACCTGCTCCTGTGTGCGGTATTGATTCCGGCTAATTATAGCCGAAACAAAAACCCCGGCCTGGCCGGGGTTGATTAACGCTGCCTGGTTTGCTACATACCCGCCATATAGGCGATGCTCAATGTGCCCGGGCCAACATGGCTGCCGACGACAGGACTGACATAACTGAGTATGGCCTCCTCCGCGTTCAGGCGTTTGGCGGTGGCATCCAGCAGCGCGCGCGCCTTTTCCTCGGCCAGGGCGTGGAAGACGGATATGCGCACCGGGGTGCGCCCGTTGATATCAGTTTCGACCAGCTGCACCATGGCTTCAAGGGCTTTGTTGATCGAGATCACGCTTTTCACGGCTTCAATCTTGCCGTCGCGGATCTCGAGGATGGGTTTAATGTTGAGCGCCGTGCCCATAAATCGTTTCCCGCCGCCGATGCGCCCGCCTGCGTGGAGGTACTTGAGCGTATCCACCACAAAGTACACCCCGATGTGATCGTACGCCTTGAGCGCGACCTGTTTGGTCTCCTCTAGCGAGGCGCCGTCGCGCGCGGCACGGGCAGCTGCCAGCACCTGGAAGCTGAGCGCCATTGAGACCAGCCGTGTATCGATCACCTCAATAGGCGCGTCGCCAAACTGCGCCCTGGCCTGAACGGCTGATTCATAGGTGCCGGAGATTCCGGAACTGATCGGTAGTGTGAGGATTGAATAATCCTCTTCCAGCAGCTTCTTGTATATTTCGGTGAAATCATTTACTGTCGCCTGGCTGGTGGTGGGCAGGGTGTTGCTGCCGGCCAGGCGTGAGTAAAATTCGTCCGGCATGATATCCACCCCATCGCGGTAACTCTCACCATCCCAATGCAGGGTGAGCGGCAACACGCTGATGCCAAATTCGTCCACGTACTGCTGCGGGAGGTAAGCGGTGGAATCGGTCACAATAGCTACTTTTTTCATGGATCACTCCTGGGGAGGGTTTCTACCACTAATTATAAATCACCAATTTAGTATACAAAGTTTCAACAAACTCGTGAATGGGTAAAAGGTCACATTCGCGGATTCAAAAATTGAAAAATAGCCCTTGCCTGATAACCGGTCAATGATTACACTATGAAAGAATCAAGAGAGGTAAGGATAAACGTGAACAATGATCAAAAATTAATTTTGATGCTGGTCATCATACTTGCCGCAACGATGCTGACCGCATGCGGCAACGGCGATCCGCTGCTGGGCGGCTGGCAGGAGCCCACCTCAGGGGTGACCATGGATATTGATAATGACGGCAAACTGGTAATGAGCCTCAACGGTCAGAGTATCACCATGACCTACACGCTTGAAGACCCTGATATCATCACGCTGATCGGCAGCGCTGACGGCACCATCCCTGATCAAAAAATGACCTACCGTATCGAAGAGGACAAACTCACGCTCACATTGGACGGAGCTGATACGGTATTCTACCGTGTGAAATAAACCCGACCTTCAAAACCCAGCCCGGATCAGCTGATCCGGGCTTTGAATTTCTTGAAAAAGTAGTAATATAGATAAAAATCATCTAATTACTTACGGGAACAATTATCCCGGCAGTTGCGTCTTATGTTGGACATGTAAGGAGGTTTTTATGAAAATGAATATGTTATTTAAATCTATGATCGTAATTGCTGTTCTCGCGCTTGGGCTGACCTCGTGCAACCTGCTGGGGTATTTCGATAATAACGAAGCAGAAGATTTCGCGCAGATCGAGACCATGGCGGCGGCGACTATATCGGCGCGCTTCACCCAGGCGGCTTTTGATGCGCTGGCAGGGCAGTTGACGCAAATGGCGCCCACAGCCGGCCTGCCCACTCTACAGACACCGCTGGCTTCAAGCACACCGATCCCCACCAACACGCCGATCGCCACTTTTACTCCCCCGGCCACAGCAGTTCCTCCAACGGCAACGGCGATCCCCATACCCTGCAACGCCGCCAAGTACATCGCGGATGTGACCATCCCTGACTGGAGCACGCTTTACGGTGGGGAGGAGTTCGTTAAAACCTGGCAGGTGAAGAACGTGGGTACCTGTTCATGGACCAAGGACTACCACATCTACTTTGCTGATGGCAAGAAGCTCGATGCGCCTTCTTCAGTGGCCTTCCCCAAGACGGTGAACCCCGGCGAGACAGTCAACCTATCCGTGCCGATGGTCGCGCCTTCTGAAAAGGGCAGCTACACCGGCAGCTGGCTGCTGGAAGCCGCCAACGGGGTGGATTTCGGGGTCGGCTACGACTTCAGTGTTCCCCTCACTGTCAATATCAAGGTCGAAGTTCTTCCTGCTGCCAAGGACCCTGACACCCGTTATGATCTGGTCAAGGAAATGTGCTCGGCTTCCTGGCGGACGAATGCCGGGGATATCGGCTGCCCGAGCGCCAAGATCGACACGGATAAAGGATCGATCACCCGTTCTTACTCACCCGTGATCGCGGGCGGCTACAAGGATGATGAAGGCGCGTTGTACACTGTGCCTGCCAAGGGCGGCGACGGCATGATCCAGGGCAAGTTCCCCAAGATCAAGATCAAAGCCGGCGACCGCTTCAGAGCACTGCTGATCTGCGCAGACCAGGCGAAGAAATGCTCGGTCACGTACGAAGTGCTCTATGATGTTTCCGACAGCGAAGAAGGCGGCTCGCTGGGCACCTGGAATATTGATTATTCCAATTCCAAACAGGTGGATATTGACCTGGGTTCCCTGGCGGATAAAGAGGTCTACCTGCTGTTGAAGGTCATCAGCAAGGGCGATTCTACAGATGATGTCGCGCTTTGGATAGCGCCCAGGGTGACCAACCCGTAAACCTGATATGTGTTGTGCGAGAGGCTGCTCAAAAAGGGTGGCCTCTTTTTTATTCCGTCACAATTCCTTAACCATGTAAAGTTCCTGCTGGCGAAAACCGCGTTTTTCGTAATAAGTGCGCGTGCCCACGGCGGCAATCACTGCCACGCGGGAAAGGCCTTTGTCGCGCGTTACAAGGTCTGCGTGATCCAGCAGGCTGGTGCCCAGCCCGCTGTGCTGCGCCGCTCCAACGCGCTCAGTACCCACCGGCAGCGATTGACCGTACACATGCACTTCGCGGATAATCGCCGCCTCCTCCAGCTCAGGTATGGCGAGGGCGGGCGCGCCGGGCAGCGGGAAGGATAAACGCAGGTATCCTGCCAGCCGGTCCTCGGGGGTGGTGTAAGAGAGGAAATGTTCTTCAGACGCGGAAGGTCTGTAGACCAGGTCGGAGAAGGCGAGCTTATCCGACTCAATGGTCTGCCCCTTAACCTCGCGGCAGCGGATGCAGCGGCAGGCGCTGCCGCGGCGCTGCAGTTCGCGCTGCACATCCTGGCGCAGGCTGGTGCGCCGGTTGCCCTCCACCACGTGAAACGAGGGGATATCGCGGATGATGCGGTTGACCCGGCAGTAAGGGGGAATGAGGGGTTTGATATCCGCCAGCAGGGCGATCAGCTGGTCAGTAGTGTACGGGGTGTATTCACCGCGCTGCCAGTACCGGTACAACTCAGCGGATTCGAGCAGCTGGGTGGGATAGATCTTGATCTCGTCAGGTGCGTAACCCTCATCCCAAAGGCGCGCGAAGTCTTCGCGGTCTGATTCCAGCGTGGCTCCCAGCAGGTTGGGCATCCAGTGCAGCACGATCTTAAAGCCGGCGGCGCGCAGCAGGGTGACCGCGCGCAGGGTATCCGCGGCGCTGTGGCCGCGACGGTTGAGCGCGAGGATGCGGTCATCCAGGCTCTGAGCGCCCATCTGTAGCTTGGTTACTCCCAGCTGGCGCAGCCAGACCAGTTCATCACGGTCAATATCATCCGGGCGGGTTTCGATCACCAGACCGACATTACGGTGGAGAGCGCTTTCATTACGGGAGTGGGCTTTCTTGAGCTCGGAGAGGTCACTTTGTAGATGCGCTCCAGCGGCCGGTTCTGCGATATTAAACGGTTCTTCCCCGGGCGGCGTGCTGTCAGCGTTCATGGCGTGAAAGCAGCGGCGGATGAACCACTCCTGGTAAGCGCGCGGGTAGCAGCTCCAGCTGCCGCCGAGCACCAGCAGTTCGATCTTGTCGTTGGGATGGCCGACGGCTTCATACTCGCGGAGGCGTGAGTTCACCTGGTCGAAAGGGTCGAAGCGGTTCTGGTACGCACGCGCGGCGCCGGGTTCATCCGCCAGGTAGCTCTTTGGCATTTGCTCCTCGCTGGGGCAGAAGATGCACTCCCCGGGGCAGGGGGCTGCCTTGGTGAGCACGGTGACCGTGGTGACGCCTGAAAGCGTGCGCACCGGCTTCATACGGATGCGCGCCATGAACGCGGGGTCTTCAACCCACTCACCCTCCGCGACCAGCTCGCGATAAGCTGCCACCAGGATGTGCTTGGCGATCAATGCGCCATCAGGCATGGGGTTGGCGCGCAAAGCGCGGTCCAGGCGGATGCCTGCGCGCACCTCCTCAAGAACGGTCTTTGCCCGTTCCAGTTGTTCAGGGGTGTATTGGCGCGCCTTGTGCCAGTTTTCTACGCGGTCATTTGGTTTCATCGGAATGTATAATGGGACTATGCGGCAGGAAGTCTTTCAGCGCTTGTTGAACATCAATAAGGAATTCTACCAGAGTTTCGGTCAGGCCTTTGCGCAGACACGGCGGCGTGTGCAGCCGGGGGTGCGGCGCGCGCTGGCGGAGTGGATCACGGACGGCAACTGGCTGGATATCGGCTGCGGCAGCGGCACGCTGGCACAGGCCTGGCGAAATACCGGGCTCAAAGGAACCTATACCGGTATCGATTTCAGCGAACCGCTCCTGGCGGATGCGGGGTGTCAAGAACTGGCGGACGACGGAAGACTCAGCGTGACCTTCAGGCAGGCGGACCTGGCAGCGGAGGGTTGGGAACATTCGCTGCCGCTCAGAGTGTATGACGGCGCGGTTTCGTTCGCGGTACTGCATCATATCCCATCGGCGGCTTACCGGCAGCAGCTGCTGGGTGCTGTCGCCCGGCTGATCAGACCCGGCGGGTTGTTCATCCTCTCAGTGTGGCAATTCCAGCACAGCCCCAAGCTGTTGGCGCGCGTGCTGCCCTGGCGGGCGGTTGGACTGGCCGCAGAGGATATTGAAGCAGGAGACAAATTACTGGATTGGCGATATCATCCCGGAGGGACGGAAGGGGCTCCGGGGCTGCGCTATGTGCACCTTTTCTCGTCTGAGGAATTACTGGGGCTCGCGCGCGTTGCAGGGTTTGAAGTGATCGATGAGTATCAATCAGACGGCAGCGGGGGGAAGCTGGGTTTGTACCAGGTTTGGCGGCGCGCAGCTTCATAAAAGGTTTTCAAGATCATCGAAATCAGATTTAAGCAGCACGGACAATTCCCCGCGGATGCGCCGGCGCACCTGGTTGAGGTGATAGTTGACCGCGCGTCGCGACAGGTTAAGCATGGCGGCAATCTCCGCGCTGGTGAAGCCTTTTGTCTGCAGTTCCAGCACCTGGCGCTGGCGGCGGGTGAGGTCGGTGCGCGCGGCAGCGTGCCGCGGCCGGCCGGGAGCGCGCTGCGGGGCGATGATCACAGTGGCGTTCACCTGGCTGGCGTTGAGCCTGCCGGCCGGTGCAGCGCGTAAAATGGGCAGGGGGCGTAAGCCGGCGTTCACAGCCGCCACCAGTTCTGCTGCGCTGATGTCAACTTCGAGTTGAATGACGGTCGCGTCATCCGGCAGGTAGAGCAGGCGGGTCATACAGGGCTCCACAAGGCAAGGCTACATGTAACGTCCATCGGGCAAGACCCCCATAAAAAATAGAACTAATATTCTATATCTTAAGCCATCCAGCACTGGATGTCAAGATTACTTATATACTGTCTTTCAGGTTGTTTGCATGGTTGATAATTCGCTGTTCACGGAAGGCCGCTATAATCTCTAGTGACAGTGAGACTTCACCAACTGGATCCAGTATGAGAGACATGATGGAGACAAACAAGACCAGGAACCATAATGATCGCACCCGTTGGCTCTTTTTCCTCTGGGGGCTGCTCAGCGGGCTGCTGTTGGCTGTGATGAGCGCCGGGGTTATTCTGGGAGTGGCATTGTTTCAGACCCGCGATCAGCGTACTGCCGGTTTATACGAGGTTCCTGATGCTTCTGTTCAATTAAGTGTGGCTGCTGATGGCTGCGGGGTCATCAGGGGAGAGGTAAACGGGAAGAACGCGGTCGACGGGATCACCTGGGTGATCGAGGATGCTGACGGGTTTGTGGTGCTTGAGCGCACCGCGGATGCTGAAACCCGCTACCGTTACTTTGCGGCGGGGCAATACACAGTAACCATCAAAGCCCGCTATCACGGGCGATATTACACCATCAGCAATGCAGTTGAAATCGATTGTTAAGAGCAGAGATCAGAAAGGCCCAAACCTGATCAGGCTGCCGATCCACAAGAAGAACACAACCAGCGGGAAGATCACCAGCCATAGTTTTGCTGTGAAGCGCATCCACCTGCCGTAGCTGACCGAGGCCAACCCGAGACTGATGAGCAGGATGGCGTTGGTGGGATACGCCAGGTTGGTGAAACCGTCGCCAAAACAATAGGCGCTGACGGTGAGCTGGCGCGTCACGCCCACCAGGTCAGCCAGCGGCAATAAAATGGGCATCAGCAGCACGGCCTTGGCGCCGGCTGAAGCCACGAAGAATTCCACCACCAGCGCCAGCAGGAACATGATGAGCACCGCTGCCAGCGGAGAGGCACCTTCAAGCAGGTTTGACCCGCTATGGAGCAGCGTGTCAATGACCTTGCCGCTGGACACAATGTGCTTGGTGCTGGCCGCCATCAGGATCAGCGGGATACCCGGTGCCAGGCCTAAAACGCCTTCCTTGAGTGCGCTGCCGATAAGCCGCCATCCGCTGCCCGAAACCACTCCGCTCACCAGGCCGCCGATGAAGAACAGCAACCCGACCAGCGGCAGGGTGTAATCCGCAATCGCAGGTACAAAAGGACCTGCCAGCAGCACCGCCAGAATGAGCACTATGAACCCGCCGAACACTAACGCCGCCCTGCCTACCCGTGGATCGCTGCCCGCGGTTTCCAGATCAAAATGCTTGTGCGGGGTGTTCTTCGCCTGGTCTTCTTTATAGAGGAGCGAGGATGACGGATCGCGGTCAATGCGGCGAGCGTAGGTGAGCAGGAACCAGGCGAGCACGGCATAGAAGACGATAAAGACCGGCAGGCGCAGCAGTGCGCCGGAGAAGAGCGGCAAACCTGCCAGTTTTTGTGCCACGCCGATGGTGAATGGGTTGGTGATCGCCGCTGAGAACCCGATATTGGTTGCCAGCACGCTCATCCCCAGCCCTACCAGCGCGTCCCAGCCGAGAGAGTAGGAGAGCGCGATCAGCAAGGGCACCAGCGGGATGATCTCTTCGAGGAGACCAAAAAAACCACCCAATAGCATGAAGAACAACGACACCACCAGCAGCAGTGTGTAGCGGCGTGCGCGAAAACGCCTGACGATCTTCGCCAGTATGGTTGTGAGAATCCCGCTCTTTTCAAGCACTGCGAAAGCGCCGCTGACCAGGAGTATGAATACGATGATCGTAATGATGATGAGGTTGTCGTCACCCCACAACACCTCCACCGGCGCGGTGAACCAGCGCCAGATCGGATAAGCCGGGCGATCGATGACCTGGTAAGAAGCGGGGTCGATCAGGGTGCGGCCCTCGAAATCGTACCGTTCGTAACTGCCGGCGGGAATCACGCGGGTGAGAAATCCGGCGGCAATCATCAGCACCAGCAGGATCAGGGCGGATTGAATGAAGGCTTTTGTACTGATCTGGGCTCCGGCTTTTTGCTCCATTGGGGTGTCATCCTTATTTTGAGAGGGTTTCGTATTAGTGTAGACCGGCTAATGGCTCGTGTCAAATTTTTTTCCTAAAGAAAATGGTTTTTCCGGGAAGGAAAGCACTGGTATGATTATGCCTGAAAATGACCGAATCCGTCGAAGCCGTAATCACCATTGCCGGGCGCCGCGTACCCTACCGGCTTGTGCGTTCAAAGCGCGCCAGGCGGCTGCGCGTCACTGTAAAAGAAGGCCGGGTGACCGTGACCCTGCCCAGGGGGGTGCAGAAAGGTGAAGCCGAGCGCATGCTGCAGCAGCACGCCGTGTGGCTGTTCAAACACCTGGATGAACCGGTGCGCAGAAAAAAACCTGCGCAAACCCTGCCCGCGGACGTGATCCTGCTGCGCGGTGAAGCATTCCACATCCAGGTGGAGGAAGAACCCGGGCGCCTTGCGCGCATTCGCGTAGAGGAAAAAGTTAACCGGCTGCTGGTGCGCGTGCCGCCCGGGACGGGTGAGCCGCCGCGGCGGCTGGTGGTGCCGTGTCTCAGGGCGCAGGCGCGGACCACTATTGAAAGCGCAGTCAGGCGGCAGGCGGCGCGCCTCGGCGTCACTTATAAGATGGTCTCCATTCGCGATCAGCGCACACGTTGGGGCAGCTGCTCGAACCAGGGATCGCTTTCTTTCAACTGGCGGCTGGTGATGGCGCCCCCCGCCGTGCTGGATTACGTGGTGGTGCATGAGCTGGCGCATCGTAAACAGCAGAACCATTCCAAAGCTTTCTGGCAGGTGGTGGCGCAATATTATCCTGATTACAAGGCGGCGCGGGCCTGGCTGCGCGCGAATTCCTCCCTGCTGCGCCCGGAAGACACTTTGTAACTTCTGAAAAAGGTATAATTAGTTCAATGGACTTCACGATTCACACTGAGTATCCCTACGAAATGGCCGCCGAGTGGAACGCTCTGCTGGCTGAGAGCGCGACGCACGTGCCTTTCTTACGCTGCGAGTACCTGGCGGACTGGTGGGCGACGCGGGGCGGGGGCGAGTGGCCGGATGATTCGCTGCTGACCATCATCACGGCGCGCGAGGAAGGCCGGCTCATCGGCATCGCGCCACTTTTCATCGCTGAACACGATGAGAGGCAGCAACTGTTGCTGTTGGGCAGCATCGAGATCAGCGATTATCTCGACATTATTTGCCGTGTAGAAGACACCGGCCGCTTCCTTTCTGAGCTGCTGGCATTTATCCGGGAACGCCTTGCTGATACAGGCAGGATCTCGGGGATGGATCTTTACAATATCACTGATGATTCTCCCACTCTTGAAGCACTGCAGCAGTCTGCCAGGGCGCTGGACCTGGATGTTCAAGTTCGCAAGCTTCAGCATTCTCCCTACATCACGCTCCCGGGCAACTGGGATACCTACCTGGAAGGACTCGATAAAAAACAGCGGCATGAGATCCGGCGCAAGATGCGCCGTGCCAATGAAGGGGAAACCAGGGTGGCGGTTTATTACACCGAGGAAGCGGGAAAACTGGAAGACGACATGGAGGATTTTCTGGAATTGATGGCGCAGGACGAAGCCAAGGAAAATTTCCTGTCACCGTTGATGCGTGAACAGATGAAATCCGTGATGCGCTGCGCTTTCAACCAGGGCTGCCTGCAGCTGGCTTTCCTCGTTATCGGCGGACAGAAAGCTGCGGCCTACCTGAACTTTGATTTCCTTAACCGCATCTGGGTGTACAACTCAGGTCTCGACCGGCGCTACATGGAATACTCGCCGGGCTGGGTGCTGCTCGGACACCTGCTCAAGTGGGCCAATGAGCAGGGACGTGAGGAATTTGATTTTATGCGCGGCGATGAGGACTACAAGTACAAATTCGGCGCGGTAGACCGCTTTGTGATGCGGGCGGCCATTACATTCTAAGAAGAGTTTATCTAATCATTACGGGTGCCTCAGGCACCTGTTTATTTATTGCAGCGATTCGCGCTTACATTTCACCTGTTGACCAGCGCTGGATGAGCCGGTAAAAGAAAACCGCCATTTTTCCTAAATTATCAATAGAGATGCGTTCGTTGATGCCGTGAATGCGCTCAAGATCGGTCTTATGTATCAGGATGGGAGAAAAACGGTACACCTGGTCAGAGATGGCGTGATAATTGCGCGCGTCAGTTGCTCCGAGCATATTACTGGGAGCGCAGGCGGTTCCCGGGTAGAGCTCGTTCACCACGTTTGCGATGTGAAGATACGCCGGGGCATCTGCAGGTGAAACAGGTGAGGGTTCCCAGGCGTATTCGGGGATCGGTTCAATACTCACGCGTTCATCGTTGATCACGGAGCGAACCCGTTCCATGACTTCGGCAACCGAATCACCGGGAAGCAGTCTGAAGTTCACCACTGCCTCGGCGTGGGCTGGCAGTACGTTATCCTTGACCCCGCCGTGAAACAAAGTGGGGGCGGTGGTGGTGTGAATGGCGGCGGCAGTTTCGGTGTTGGCAGCCAGCTGGCGGCGCACCAGCCCTCCAAATAACCACAGGTTGGCAAAAGCCACCTGCAGCAGACGCGAAGCAGCCGGGCTTAACCCTTTAAACATCGGCAGTACTGCGTTGACGCGGTAGGGGAAGGGATGGGTCTGCAGGCGGTCAATGGCGCGTGCCAGTATGCCGATGGCCGTTTCTGGCGCTGGTGTGGAGGAATGCCCGCCGCTGGCTTCCACGATGAATTTGAGCGACAGGTAGCCTTTTTCCGCCACAGCGATCGGGGCGGTGTACCCTTTGAAACCGGGCAGTACGCCTTTCAGTACCGAAGTTCCTTCATCTAAAACCGATTTTACGCGTATACCCTGATCTTTCAGGTGTTTTACGATCGCGGGCGCTCCGTGACCCAATACCTCCTCATCGTGCGAGAAAGAAAGAATTATGCTTCTCTCAGGTTGAAAGCCGATTTCCAGCAGGTTTTCAACCGCCTCCATCACGGCGATCAACTGGTCTTTGATATCCAGGCTGCCCCTGCCCCAGATAAAGCCATCAGCGATGCGCCCTGAGAAGGGCGGATGTGTCCACTTCTCCAGCGTGTGTTCGTCAGCAGGTACCACGTCCTGGTGCGCCATGAAGACCACCGGGTCAAGGGATGGGTCTTTTCCCTGCCAGGTGTATAGCAGGCTGAACCCTTCCAGCACCTCGCGCGAAAGGGTGTTGTGCAGGCGGGGATAGGTGCCTTCAAGCAGGGTGTGTAAATCTTTAAAGTACTCAGTCCGGTTCTTTGCCGGGTCTTCATACGAGATGGTTTTTACCTGGATCGCCGCGGACAGGTGTTCCGCGATTTTCTGGAGATCAGGCTGAAGATCCGGTAACTTGGATTCAAATGGCAGGGGTTTCACACCCCCTGCGCGCACGAACAGCACCGTGCGCACGACCAAAACAACCAGGATGGCGAAGATCAGGGCAAGGAGAAAAAGAAGAAATTCCATGAGCACCTCTTGTGCAGCGCTGAGATTGTCCCTGCGGGTGCTTCGAGCGGTGCGGATTGGCTCCGACCATTCACCCGATGAGAGGAATTGCAGGAAAGCTTTAGAAAAAAGAACCCGGGTGGTTCAAACCGCCGGGTTCTATTGTTTGATCACCCGTACGCTTAGAGCTTGATCTCGCTGCCCAGGATGAAATTCTCCAGGCCTTTGATGAGCGATTCCTTATCCTGCAGCATGGATTTGACAACGTCGCCAATCGAGATAACCCCGACCAGCTTGCCATCATCGATTACGGGCAGGTGGCGGATATGCTTATCAGACATTTGCGCCATGCAGGCTTCAACAGACTGCTCGGGTTTGACGTAGAAGACCTTTTCGGTCATCACCCGTTGTACAGGCGTATGCTCATGATTCCCCTTGAGAATGCCGCGCCAGGCGTAGTCACGCTCTGAGAAGATGCCAACCACTTTTCCATCCTGCTGTACCAGCACGGAGCCGATCTGTTTCTCACACATTAACTTCAAACAATCAATTATGGGTGTCTCGGGTGAAACCGAAAAAACCTGTGAGCCTTTTTTCTTGAGTATGGATGCCACTGTAGCCATAATTTCCTCCGGGAACAATTGACTTTTAGATCAGTCCATTAATAATAGCCTAATCTTGAATCACTTGTCAACTGAAACCCTGATTATTGACCAAAACCTCATTGATAAATCTAACTGGTATCTCTGTATAATAAAAATCAGGAAGGTTGATCAATAAGGAGGTCGATGATATGTACACACGATTGAGTAAATACATACTTCTCACATTGGTCATCGTGCTGTTGGTTTCATGCGGTAATTCTTCCGTGATAAGCTCTGAAGGCCGGATCAACACTTCTGTCGCGCAGACAGTTATCGCGGCACAACCCGCTGCCGTGCAGTTGCCTACGCAAAGCGCTACAACGCCGATCAGCACAGCGCCTCCACCCGCCGGGCAGGAGACACCAGCACCTGTACCTTTGCCAACACTGGCACTCCCAACCGCCACTATCACAGCCAGTGTCACACCTGATACCTGCAACCAGGCCAAGTGGATACAGGATCTGACCATTCCTGACGGCACCAAGATCTCGCCTAATTCGACCTTTACAAAGACTTGGCGTATTCAGAATACCGGCACCTGCACCTGGAACACTACGTATGCCGTGGTGTTTAACAGCGGTCATAACACAGGTGCGCCAGCGACAACAGCGTTCCCATCCAACGTGCCACCCGGTGGAACGATTGATGTTTCTGTTGTTATCACTGCCCCTGCAACGAATGGGGGTTACACCTGGAAGTTCATGCTACGCAGCGATAACGGCCACATTTTTGGTTTTGGCGCAGGTTATATCTATCCAATAACGGCGGTGATAAAGGTCGAACCGATAACTTTGGTGCCGTTACTCCCTCCAATTGATGTAGGCATACTTCCCTTTGAGTCCACCAAGTATGATTTTGCTGCGAATTACTGCAGTGCAACCTGGGAGAACTGGTTGATCGGTCTTCCGTGCCCCGGTACAGATGCCGATTCAGCCGGATTTGTGGTGCGCCGTGATAACCCGAAACTGCAGGACGGCACCACACGCGAAGGTAAATCCCTGCTGACGCACCCGGAATGGGTAACCAATGGAATGATCATTGGATATTTCCCGGCTGTGCCAATTGAGAGCGGATACCGTTTCAGAGCCACGCTTGGATGCGGGTTCGGGGGTTCTAGCTGCGATGTGCTTTTCAGGGTGAATTACAAAAAAGGTTCTGATCCGCTTGTTGAATTGGGAACTTGGAGCATGAAATACACGAACTCACCTTTAAATATTGATGTTGACCTGTCTTCTCTTGCAGGAAGCAATGTTAAATTTGAATTTATCGTGACCGCGAACGGGTCTTCTGCTCAGGATTGGGCACACTGGTTCAAACCCAGGATCGTACTTGTGACGACCACATAACCCAGAGCCCGAACTCCCGACATTGCCTCGCTTCTGAGGACAGGCTTTATTATCTGTTAGAATTCAAAGCAATGAAACAGAAAATAAAAATATTCCTGATGATCGGTCTTCCGGTTATCGGCCTGATTGCAGGGTACCTGTTGATGGTTCGAACTGTTCAGGCGCAAATCGATGGCGTGGCAGTTTCCATCCGCACACGGGCGCTCACGGTCGGCGGCGCGCTCCGTTCCGCGGGTTTTAGCCTGACCGAAAACGACTCAGTACTGCCCTCTGCTGAAAGCTGGCTTTCGAAGGCTGGTACGATAAAACTTGATCGCGCCAGGTCGGTGCGTGTTTTAGGGATACCCGGGAACGAAGAGCTGGAAGTTTCCTCAGCTGCTTTGACCCCTGCCGGGATCCTCGAGCAGGCGGGTTTCACCCCGGGCGACCAGGATCGTGTTATTTTGGACGGTTCGCTGCTCACGTTGACCGAAAAGCTGCCGCAGGGACGCGATCTGGTGCTGGCGTATAAGCCGGCCGTGAAGGTCATGCTTACCCTGGATGGCAGTGAATCGACGATCACTTCCAGTGCTGAAAGCCTAGGCGTGGCGCTGTGGCAGGCGGGCATCCGGCTGCGCGATGGTGACCGGGTCTCTCCAGGGTTGAATACTCCACCGGTTGAGGGGCTTAAAGTGGAAATCCACACCGGTCGCTCCCTCTCTATATCAGTGGATGGAGCTACCATAAAGGGGTACAGCGCCGCGCCCGCAGTGGCGGAAGCCCTGGCGGAGAGCGGTGTGATTCTGCAGGATGTGGACTTTACCCAGCCGGGTGCTGATGAACCGCTTCCGGAAGACGGTGTGATCAGGGTGATCAGGGTGACAGAGGAGATCCTCTCAGAGCAGCGCGTGATCCCGTTCGATACCGAATCGCTGGCGGATAACTCGATGTTCATGAATGAAACGCGTGTTTCGCAGGCGGGCGAATACGGACTGGCAGCGACGGGTGTAAAGGTTCGTTACGAGGACGGCGTGGAAGCGGCGCGAGAGACTCAGGACGAAGTGATCCTGTATCAACCCGTCAACCAGGTTGAGTACTACGGCACCAAATTGCTTGAGAATTTTGTGGATACACCGGAAGGACCACTCAAGTACTACCTGGCAGTGGATGTGGTCGCCACCTCTTATTCTCCATGCCGGCTGGGTGTTGAGGGATTGTGTTCCAATATCACCGCGTCCGGCCGCATCCTGCAAAAGGGTATTGTGGCTTTCAAACGTGACTGGTTCAACCTGTTTAGAGATACGAGGGTTTTTGTGCCCGGTTATGGCATCGGCATCGTGGCTGATAAAGGCACTTACCCTTACAGTGACAGGTGGATCGACCTGGGTTATACCGACGCTGATTACGTCCCCTGGGGCGCGGTAAAAGTAACCATTTACTTCCTGTCACCGCCGCCTGCTGGTTTCACCGGGGTGCTGCCATAAAAGCGCTGCCGCTGGACGTGCGTTCATTGTTGAACCGTCACCACCTTGATCCGCGCAAGGGGTTGGGTCAGAACTTCCTGGTTGACCACAACGCGCTGTGCAGGATCGTTGAGAGCGCCGCGTTGACCGGGGAGGAAGAGGTGCTGGAGATCGGCGCCGGGCTCGGCAGCCTCACCCGCCTGCTGGCGGACGCGGCAAAGAGGGTTATGGCCGTCGAAATTGACAGCAGGTTAATGCCTGTTTTGAGCGAGGTGGTATCAGGTTACGCAAATATTGACCTGGTACAGGGGGATATCCTGGCGTTGGACCCCGCGCAGTTGATGGGTGCCCCGGGGTATGTCGCGGTTGCCAATATCCCGTACTACATCACTTCGGCCATCGTACGCCACCTGCTGGAAAGCCGTGCGCGGCCGGCGCGGCTGGTGCTCACCATGCAGAAGGAGGTGGCTGAGCGCATCTGCGCTGAACCGGGGGAGCTTTCACTGCTGGCATTAAGCGTGCAGGTGTTCGGTCAACCCCGCATCACCGCCACCATCCCTGCCGGGGCGTTTTACCCGGTACCCGGGGTTGATTCTGCCACGCTGCGGGTGGATCTTTACCCTCAGCCTTTCTTTAATGACGAGCAGCGGGGTTATTTCTTTACGTTGATCCGTATGGGATTCGCGCAAAAACGGAAAACATTGCGCAATACACTGGCGGCCGGCTTACACATCAGCGGGGAGGAAAGCGCCCGCTGCCTGTTATCCGCGGGTATTGATCCGCAGCGCCGCGCGCAGGAGCTCAGCCTGGTGGAATGGAAAACGCTGGTGAACGAATTGAAAGAGATACTACCCGGAAAGGGCGGCGGGAATTAACTGCTCGATGGCCTGCGCGAAACTGTCTTCAAGTCGCGGTAGCGCGGGATCAGGCTCCACACACGCAACGCTGCTTCGATCTGAATGGAAAGGTTCATCTTGGATTTTCCACGCGTACGTTCAGCAAAATAGATCGGTACTTCTTTTATTCTAAAACCCAATTTGTGCGCCAGGTAGGCGGTTTCAACCATAAAAACATACCCATTGGAGCGCACTCTGTCCCACGGCATAGCGGCCAGTGTCTCACGCCGCCACAACCTGAAGCCGCCGGTGAGGTCCTTGATGGGCATGCGCAGGATAGTGCGCGCGTAGGTATTTCCAAAGTTAGAGAGCCATTTCCGCCAGGCCGGCCAGTCCCGGTCCAGGCTGCCGCCCGGGGTGTACCTTGACCCGAAAACCACATCACTGCTCTCTATGGCTTTAACAAAATCCGGCAATTTTTCAGGCTCGTGGGAGAAATCAGCGTCCATGTGGGCGATGAGATCAACATGCTGTTGGAGCACCTGCCGGAACCCGGAGATATACGCGGTACCCAATCCTAATTTCCCGCTGCGATGCATCACTGAGATTTGACCGTTGTACTTGGCAGAGAGCTCATCTGCAATGGCGCCGGTGCCATCAGGACTGTTGTCATCGATCACCAGGATGGAGAGGTCATTCAATGGTAAGGCACGCAACCGTTCGACAATCAGCGGAAGGTTCTCTACTTCGTTAAACGTGGGTATGATGACGCAAATGCTCAACGATTCTCCGGTATCACCCTGAGGTCGGGGTACCAGCGTAATTCTACCAGTTGAGCGGAAGAATTGCACCCGGAATTGTTAAATTCGTTGTGTTTTAAAACGAATATCGGGATTTATGACCGCGAGGATGACGGTTTACCCGGTTCCATCAAGCAGGCGCGCCAGGTCTTCAGCGGTTTTGCGCAACTCCAAAAACAAGACCCCCAGTTTGGCTTCGGGCTGTACCAGGGTGGTGAAAACAGCGTCCTTACCAACGGCAAGCAGCACCACGTAACCGTTGCTCCCCCTGGTGTACAACTGCTCAAGCGTGCCCAGGCCCATTTCCCTGTTGATCTGCTCGCCGAGTGAAAGCATGGCAGCCGACATGGCGGAGATCCTGTCTTCACTCATGCCGTCCGGCAGCGCAGATGCCATGATCAACCCATCCAGGCTGATGACAGCGGCAGCCTCCACTTCAGGGACTCCGCGCTGCAGGATGTGAATGCGCTCGATCAATGCTTGCTGGTCAATTTTCCCCAAAGGACACCTCTTTATTCCTGATTGGTGTTTCCCGTCTGTTCATTATATTACACTGGCATTGAAGCGTGGCAAGAAAACCTGTTACGGGATCATGCGCTTCCCCTGTTCTTTTTCAGCACGATCAACTGTGCGAACAGGATGGCGGCGAGGATAATGACGCAGCCGATCACCTGCACCAGGTTCAGGCTTTCATTCAAGAACAATGCACCTGTGATGGCAGCGAATACGGCTTCAAGGCTGAGAATCAGCGCGGCGTCCGCCGAGGGGGCTTTCTTCTGCCCGATAGCCTGGAATGTGAATCCGAGCGCGACGGAAAGCAAAGCGGCGTAAAGCAGGGGCAGCCAGCTGGCGCGCAGTGCAGGTATGCTGACAGGTTCAATGAACATGCTCATTACCAGGTGGATCGCTCCGCATACCAGGAATTGCCCGACAGAAAAGACGAATACATCCATCTTATTTACCGCCAGGCCTACAACGATCACATGCAGCGCCCACACCGCTGAACCAGCCAGCAGGATCAGGCTGCCCGAGGAGGGTATCAACACCAATCCGCCCGTGCTCAGCAGATAAGTGCCCGCGAGCGCGACCAGCGCGGCGATCCAGGTGGCCAATGGGGTTCGCTGCCGCCAGAACACAGCCAGGAGGATGGGAACGAGGACCACGTACGTGCCGGTGATAAAACCGGCTGTACTGGCGGAGGTAGTGCCGATGCCGATTTGCTGCAGAGAGCTGGCAGCAAAAAGCACCCCGCCTGCAAGCAGCACCCAGCCCATTCCACCCCTGCTTTTACGAAAACGCCGGAAGACAAAAAACAGCAGTACCAGTCCACCAAGCAAAAAGCGAATGCCATTGAAGGCGTTGAAACCCAGGTGGAAGGAAGCCATGCGCTGGGCGACGAAACCGCCGCCCCAGATTATGGCAGCCAGAAAAAGGTAACTATCTGAGACCAGTCTTTCGCGCAGATTGTTTTGTGATTTTTCAGTGCCCATCGGTTAGATGATTTTACTGGAGAAAAGAAAAAACCACCCGGTCAATTCAATGCCGGGTGGCTGTGGTGAGATATTAGCGGCCGTGTTTGAATTGCCGGCTGGCGGTTTGCATCCGCCATTGGCGCGCGAACCGGGCAAGATCAGTGGTAAATTTTGCTCTCATCCAGTCGCTGGCGAACTTTTCATTCGGGATTGACAGCAACTTTTCGTGCATTTCATCAATTAGCGTCTCGGTGACGCCGTTCTGCTCTAGGCTTTTCAACCACAAGGTTTTCTCCTCATCATTGAACGGAACCTGTTGAATAAGGTGGACCACCTTTTGTTTCTCCAGCTGTGATCTCTCAGCCATTTTTCCTCCTTCTCCGGTAGAAGCTCTCCGGATGATTCTATTGTACACGATACAAGCTGGTTCTTTACCGGCGCAACTTTCTTATTGGCGGTGCGTATTATTAATAAATGAAATTACAGGAGACTATAATGGAAAACAGTCCAAAAAAACTTTACCGTTCCAGGGTTGATCGTAAGATAGGCGGAGTTTGCGGCGGCCTGGGTGAATACTTCGGGATTGACCCGACGCTCGTACGACTGCTGTTCGTGTTGGGGGTGCTCTTCGTGGGCGGTGCGCTGTTGGCGTACCTGATCCTATTGATCGTTATCCCTGAAGAACCGTTATAACCCTCAGCCCAGCCAGGGGTGAAGACCCGGGCTGGTGTCGCATCAGACTGCTGTCGCGCACTATCAGGCGGCAGCAGTCTGTTTTTCTATTCATGACGCAGGGCTTCCACCGGCTCGAGGTTGGCTGCCCGGTTGGCCGGGTAAAGACCAAAGAACAATCCAACCGCGGTGGAAAAGACGGTCGCGAGCAGGATGGCATCAATGCTGATCTGCGGGTAAAAGGGGGTATTGTTGGCCACCGCGATGCGCCCGACCACAAAAGAGATCAGCCATCCCAACCCGATGCCGATGATGCCGCCGAAGAGGCTCAACAGTGAGGACTCGGTGAGGAACTGGATCAGAATATCCTTCTTGCGGGCGCCGAGGGCTTTCCGCAGACCGATCTCCCGGGTGCGTTCGGTCACTGAAACCAGCATGATGTTCATAATACCGATACCGCCCACCAGCAGAGAGATGCCGGCGATGCCCCCCAGGAAGATGGTGAGCACACCGGTGATGGTTTTGGCAATGTCGACAAAGTCTTCCTGTGAAAAAATGGTGAAATCGTCCTGGCCAATACGCGTCCGATGCCGGCTGCGCAGAATCTGGGCGATCTCTTCGGTCGCCTGTGTGGTCAACTCGGGGGAGACGACCTGTACCAGGATGGAATCCAGGCGGTTGTCGCTGTGACGGATCAGGCGCGCCTGGGCGGTGCTGAGGGGGATGATGATCAGGTCATCCTGTGAACCGAAAGATGAACCGCCTTTTGATTCCAGAACACCTGTGATGCGAAAAGGTTGGCCTTCGATGCGAATGCTTTCACCGATAAGTCCCTCGCGGCGGCCGAATAGTTTTTCCGCGGTGTCAGGGCCGATCAACACGACTGAGGATCTGCCCAGCTGCTGTTCTTCGCTGATAAAGGAGCCTTCAGTGACCTTGTAATTGCGCACCTGCTCATAGGCCGGGGTGACGCCGTAAACAGTCGTTCGAGTCGATTCACCTGCAGCTGAAACCATGAGAGTGTCGTTGACGACAGGTGCAACCGCGGCTATGGATGGTGCCTGGAATTGATCAAGGAAAGCTTCGGCATCCTCGCTTGTCAGGGGTTCGATCCGGGTGAGTTCCTGGGTAGGGTTGCCGCGGATAACAAAGAGCAGGTTGCTGCCAATCCCGCTGATCGATCCTGTGATCGTCTCCTGGGCACCCGCCCCGACGGCCATCATGGCGATGACTGCGCCAACCCCGATGACGATTCCGAGGATGGTTAGGGCGGAGCGCAGCTTATTGGAGTACAGGCTTTCAAGCGCTTCAACAACCGCCTGCCAGAGGTTCATCGAATGTCCTCCTCGATCAGGCCGTCTTTAAGCCGGATAACGCGCTGCGTGTTGGATGCCACATCCGGGTCATGCGTCACGATGATCAGCGTGGTGCCGAAATCCTGGTTCAACTTCAGCAGCAGTTCCATGATCTCTAAACCGGAACGGGAATCAAGATTGCCGGTGGGTTCGTCAGCCATCAGGATGGCCGGGTTGTTGACCAGCGCCCTCGCAATGGCCACGCGCTGCTGCTGCCCGCCTGAGAGCTCCGGCGGCCGGTGGTGCATGCGGTCACCCAGCCCGACCGATTCAAGGGCGGCTTTTGCTCTATCGATACGCTCTTTGGTAATACCGGCGTAGCGCATTGGCAGTTCAACATTGTTGATGGCAGTCTGACGCGGCAACAGGTTAAAGCTTTGAAAAACGAAGCCCACTTTACGGTTGCGGATATTGGCGAGCTGGTCATCATCCAGCTGGGCGACCTCTTCTCCATCCAGTGTGTATTTTCCGCTCGTGGGGCGGTCAAGACAACCCAGAAGGTTCATCAGGGTGGATTTGCCTGAGCCTGAGGGTCCCATGATTGCGACCACCTCACCGCGGTCGATGGAAAAACTGACACCGGCGAGAGCTTTTACCTCAACCTCACCAAGCTGGTAGATCTTGGTCAGTTCGTGCGTTTGAATGACTGGTTCCATTAGGGTGCCCTAAAAAGGCGGTCCTCCTCGAAAATCCATGTCCAGGAAGGAAGATGGCGGGTTGAGAATAACCTTGTCACCTTCCTTGAGGTCACCTGACAGGATCTCGCTCATGGTATCGGATGATGCCCCGATCTCGATATTGACTTCAGTTGGAGCGTTGTTCTTAAGGATGTAAACCACTGACTGGTTGTTTACCAGGCGAATGGCACGGTTGGGTACGGTCAGCACGTCTTCAAGTTGGCTGACGATGATGTTGACCCCGGCAGTCATGCCTGGCAGCACCTGTTCATCAGGATTGAGGATCTCGACCGTTACCTTGAAATTGACCAGACCGGATTCGATCGTGCCTACAGTGGCCACGCCGTGAACCTTGCCCTGGTAGGCCTGATTACTGATGGCGTCGAAGGTAAGGTCAACAGGTTGACCGACCTTGATGCGGTTGATATCCACCTCGGGTACCTGCACATCCACCAGCAGGTGAGAGAGATCGTCCAACCTGAACGCCACCTTGCCCGTGGTTACCAGGTCTCCGGGCATCACGTTCACCTCGGTGACGGTGCCGCTGAAGGGGGCGGCAATGTGCGAAAGCGCGATCGTGGCCTTGATGGCAGCGATACGGGCCTCAGCCGCGGCGATATCCTCAGGATCAACGCCGTCCTTCTGGCGTTCCCATTCCCGCTGGGCATCCTCATATTGCGCCAGCGCCACCGCTACTTTTCCGTCTGAGATGGCGAGTTCTTTTTCCCCCGGGTTCTGGATGAGGTAGTTCAGGTCCTTGATGGCTTTGTCGAGACTTTCACGCGCGTTCGCCAAAGTACTGAGCGCGTTTGCTTTCAGCGGATCGTCATCATCACGTTCATCAACCTTATCGAAATTTTCTTCCGCGGTATCTACACGATCCCTTGCCAGCGTCACCGCCGCGGTGGCCGCGTCGATCTTGTTCTGATTGGTTGTGCGGGCTGTATCTCCCTGGAAACTCGACCAGACGGCGCGTTCATACGCATCCTTGGCGTTCGCCAGGTTCAACTGCGCCTGGGCCTGATTCAGTTTGGAGTCTCTCAGATTGTCGAGGTTTCGCTGGGCTTCCACCAGGTCCGCCTGCGCCAGGATTACGTTTTGCGGCAGGGATGATTCAACAAGTTCCGCCAGGATGGTTTCGCTGGCCACCTTTTCACCCACCTGGACATTTATCGCTCCGACACGGCCGCTGGTAGGCCAGGAGAGGACAGCGCTCTGGTTGGCGCGCACCGTACCGGTAGCGCCAATGACCGCCACCAGTTCCCCCCTGGTTACTTCAACGGTCTGCAGCTCGGCGGCTGCGGTTTTGCGGGCGTTGGCATTGTTGAGTACCAGGTAGGTTACTAACGCGACGGCCGCAAGCCCAAGGATGATGAAGAAAATGGTTTTACCTGAGAGTCTTTTTTTCATGAGTGATTTGCACTTTCTTTTTAATAATTTTCTAACATTTCAGCAGTTATAATTTGTGCATGATCTGGCGCAAGTTTTCCGGGCTTCTCATCCCGCTGCTGATTAGCGCGGTGTTACTAACCAGCTCGGTTGTTTCTTTGGATGATCCGGTGGACCAGGCGCGCCTGTTCACCGGGAATGTCGAATATGATTATATCGCCTGGCTGGCAAACGCGGCAGGGGAAAAGACCGCCCAGGCGCAGTTAAACCCTGTACAAAGGCTGAGTATTTCCCAGCAATCCCTCGCGGTGGAGCGTTACTTTGAGCTCATACGCGAGCTGGAGGCGGTACAAGCCAGGGTGGAACTCGTTTATGCCGACCCGGGCATCAGTGATGCGGAATCTTCTGCATCTCAGCTGCTGGCACAGCAGCACGCCCTCGAGCGGTCGCTGGAGGGGCTTTCTCCGCTGGTTGAATCCATATTGCAGTATCAGGTCGCCAGGGTGATGGCGGATGAGGGTATCGGGTTCCTGGCGCAACCGCAACCCCCTGTGCTTTTCCATTCATCGCCGCTCCCCAAGGCGCTCATTGTTTCGCCGCGTGACGCGATCAGGCAGGATGTGAATATCTCGCTTCTGGCTGACCTGGGTCTGGAGGAGATCACCCGGCTGGAGGAGGAAGTGGCCGCGTACATGAACACCTCCACGCTGGTTGTGGATGTCGGCGGGATCGGTGTGTACCCCACCATGGTACAGCGCTCATCGAGCATTGAGTGGACGCTCGATACCATCGCCCATGAGTGGACGCACAATTACCTGACCCTGCATCCTTTGGGGTGGAATTATGACACCACGCCTGAACTGCGCACGATGAATGAAACCGCCGCGTCGATTGTGGGAACCGAGATCAGCCGCGAGGTAATGCGGCGCTACTACCCTGATTACTACGCGAGCGAAAGCAGAGTACCGAAAACCGTATTTAAAGAATCCGCCGCGGCTGCGTTTGATTTTCGCAAGGAAATGCATATCACCCGCGTGAAAGTAGATGAACTGCTGGCGCATGGCAGGGTGCAGGAAGCTGAAGCGTACATGGAGCAGCGGCGGGTTGTATTTATTGACAACGGCTATATGATCCGTAAGCTCAACCAGGCTTACTTTGCTTTTCACGGCGCTTACGCTGATGAACCGGGCGGCGCCGCCGGGGAAGACCCGGTAGGCCCCGCAGTGCGCGTGTTACGAGCAGAGGCTGACTCACTGGCGGTCTTCCTGCGCCGCATCGCCCGCATGAATTCGTTCGCTGACCTGCAAAGAGCCCTCAGTGATTCCTGATCGCTGCTGATAAAGGGCAAAATTAAAAAAAGTTGACCTATTCCTCCCCGAGTTCGGGCAGGTCACGTTCAATCTCTTCAGGGGTTTGACCCTTTTCAAGGCGGTTGACCACCTCGTCAAATTCTCCCGGCAAATCATCTGCTCCAACTTCGTTTTTCATTTCACGCATCATGCGGCCGAGGGCTTTGGGGTCATTGTCGATCATGTCCAGGCTGCTGTCATCAGCCAGTGAAGCCAGCCGGGCGTCGTCTGCGCGCGCGACGCGCACCTTGCGGATGACCCGTTCCAGGCGCGTTGAACCACAGCCCGGGCAGGGCGTCTGATGATGATCGTATTCCGCGTAGGTCAGGAACACTTCGAAGCGATGCTTGCATTCTGTACAGCGAAAATCATAGATCGGCATAACCACCTCGGTTTTTTTACTGGCGTTATCCATTATAATTGCAGCATATAAGAAGTGTGTTAATTCTCCCTGTGAGGTTGTCCATGTCTCCTGATGATGTTTCCTTTGATCTCCTGCACCCGCGGCCATTATTGATCGTGATCTCCGGCACTTCGGGCGTCGGCAAGGATAGCGTGATCAGGGGGTTGAAGCGGCGCAGACTGCCGCTGCATGTCGTCATCACTGCCACTACAAGAGCTCCGCGCGAAGAAGAGCAGAACGGCAGAGATTACTTCTTTCTGACACGCGAGGAATTTGAAGATCGAATTGAGGAAGGCTGGTTCGCCGAGCACGCCGTGGTCTATTCTGACCTCAAAGGCATCCCGCGCCACCAGATCGAGGAAGCCCTGGCCAGCGGCAAGGACGTGGTGGCGCGCGTGGACGTTCAAGGCGCGAAGACTCTGCGCGGTCTATATCCACAGGCAGTGTTGATCTTTATTGTCCCCGGGTCTTTTGATGAATGGTATCAGCGATTGACACGCCGCGGGACTGAAAGCGAAGCTGATCTTAAGGTAAGGGTGTCTACCGCCCGCGAAGAAGTAAAACAGATCGGGCTGTTTGATTACGTTGTGGTGAATTCCGAAGACCAGATAGAAAGGGCGGTTGATGATGTGGTATCCATCATCAATACCGAACACATGGCGGTCCAGCACCGCCGCATCCTCTGATGGATAATTATCCTCAGTATCAAGAACAGCAGCCCGAGCCGCTGCCAACAGACCGGCCGGTGGCGGTGCGCCTGCCGGCAAAAAAACCCGTGGTCACTTATGTGCTCATCGGGGTTACGGTAGCCGTGTATCTGCTGCAGATGCTCTCGACTTCCCTCAGCCAGGATGGAGTGGATTGGCCTTTTCTGCTTGGCGGCAAGATCAATGCGTATATTCTGGCTGGAGAGCTTTGGCGGCTGCTGACGCCGGCGCTGCTGCACGGCAGCCTGCTGCACATCGCCTTTAACATGTACGCGTTATTTTCACTCGGCAGTTCCATGGAACGGTATTACGGTCACGCCAGGTTCCTGCTGCTCTACGCTATCGGGGCGTTTTGCGGAAATTCACTGTCCTTCCTGCTTTCGCCCAATCCCTCGCTGGGAGCTTCCACGGCGGTGTTCGGGCTGGTGGCGGCTGAAGGCGTTTTTATCTACAAGAACAGGAGATTATTCGGCTCGCGGGCACGCGGCATGCTCACCAACCTGGCACTCATCGTGGCGGTGAACCTGATGATCGGGCTGCAGCCGGGAATTGACAACTGGGGGCACCTGGGAGGTCTCGCGGGTGGAGCCCTGTTCGCCTGGGCGGCGGGTCCGCTGCTGCAGGTGCAGCAAACCTACACCGGATATGAAATGACAGACGCGACCGGGAAGGGCAGGCTGCTCTGGGGGGTCTTGCTATCCGCTGGCTTGTTCTCCGCTCTGGTGATCGGAAAATTTATCGCGGGAAATTGACAGCACCGGGATACAAAAAAGGCGGGGAGTTTGATTCCCCGCCTTTTGTTATGACTGGTGTTTATGGTTCGCTGACCTCAAACCAGGGAATGTGTATGTATGTGTACGAATCCTCTGCAGAACCGGAAAAACCAACCTTTCCGCTCTTGAGGTCTTTATGTTCGTAAGTTTGTGAAAAGACATCATTGACATAGATTGATAAATTCTTTCCTTCACAGGCCAGGGTGAATTTATTGGTGTCTTTTCCGTAATTGAACACTTCAGCGCCGCCGTTGGTCAGATAGGTATACCCTTTTGTTACGGCATCATAGTAATACAATGCCCATTGGCCCTGGGCATCGAGAAGGGCTTCGTACCAGCCCATGTCTTCATCATAACGGCATATCAAACCTGATGTACTTGAAGCATAACCGAGGTTTTGCATCTCTATGGAGATTTTGACATCCTCATAGGTTTGAGGTTCATATACGAAGAAATAGGTCATGCCAAAAGTCTCCATATTAAACTTGACTTTTCCGTCTTCCACTTCCACGCCGGCCTTTCTTTCAAGAGCTTCGCTATCTTTGAAGGTGCGGAAGGAGTTGTAGTCAAATATAAAATGGCTGTAATTATCCATCCCGTTGTCGAACTCATCCAGAAAGTACTTTTCACCACCTGCCGGGGGTGCGGTCGGCGGTGCCGCTGGAGGTTCTGTCGGCAGCGCAGGCGGTTCGGTAGGCGGCGCGGGTGGTTCGGTCACCACAACCGCCGGAGGCTCAGTGACCACCGGAGCTTCAACCTTGGGTGTGGCGGTGATGATGATGACCTGGGGTTGTTCAGCCGGCGCTTCTGACTTCTTCCCCAGGGATCCGCATGCGGAAAGGGCGAGCACCAGAAGCAGCGTGATGACGACGATAGGGATTGCTGTGGTCTTTTTCATTGTTACTCCTCCTGTAAGGTAGTGAAAATGACACGGACGTTAATACTATATATCATAGGGATATTTGGAATTTTTTCAAGTGGTTTATCGTAAATTCCTCCATAAAAAGAGTTGTCGCTAACAAATACGCGGGAGGTTATCCCTCCCGCGTATGATCTATGTTGATGGTTCAGGGCTGACTGATATCCAGGTATTCAAAATCGACATTAACCGGGAAGGACTCGAACGAGGAAACCCCCACACCCACCCGTCCTTCCTTCAGGTCCTTGTGTTCCACGGTTTTCAACAGCACATCATTCACGTACAGTGATAACTGCGTGCCGATGCACTCAGCCTTTATCGTGTTGATCTGCCTGCCCATCTTGATATCAGTCGATCCGCCGTTCCACAACCGCACATGCCCTTTTACCAGCGTGTTATCGTAGTAGTTGATGCGGAACAGGCCGTTGCTGCCGATGTTGAATTCGTACCAGCCCAGTTCTTCATCATAACGGCACACGAGTGTGATGTGATTATCATTGTAGGCGAGGTTCTCGGCGCTTACCTCAAGGCGCACATCGGTGTAGGTATGCGGCTCATAGGTCAGGTATGGGGCGAGGTACATGGCGTTCAGGCGGAATTTCAGTTTCCCGTCTTCAAGGTATACATCAGCTTTGCCAAAGCGGCCTGTCCACAACGTCTGTTCATAATCGTCCAGATCACCTTCAAACTCGTCGCGGAAGAACTTCGGTGCTTCATCAGTCTGCGCCGCTTCCGCCGTGGGGGTGGCTGGAGCTTCCGTTGGTATGGATGTGGCAGTCGCTTCGACTGCGGTGGGTGTGACCACGATGATGTAGGGGGTTTGTGTTGGCTGAGGCGCGGTTTCGGTCGCGGCAGCCGGCGCGCAGGCAGCCAGGCTCAATACAGCCAGGGCGGCCAGCATGGTGATGGTTTTTACTAACTTGGTTTTCATATGATCCTTTCCTTTTTCATAAGAGATCTGCCTGGATTGCGGCATTCACAAAGAGCAAATAGAGCGGTTTGTCGCTGACTGTGTTCATCAGCCAGGTTATTAAAACCCACCTTCACCATAAAATGACGGGTCAGTGGGTGTTTTTCCGGATGGATCCCACACGTATACGTAATCGCCGTCGTTTGCCCAGTTGTACATCCAGTGGGCATCAGCGATGCTCAGGTTGACGCAGCCGTGTGAGCGCTGGTAACCAAGGAGCGATTGCCAGTACGCGCCGTGGATGGCGCGCGCCTTGTCGTAATACATGATATACGGCACTTCTTCCAGGTAATAATAATCAGAGCGGTCGACTTCGAATGACCCGCTCATCGGATCAAACTCAAGCTTCTTGTAGATCTGGAATACGCCTGGTTGAGTGAAGAATGGGTCAACCCCGGATGAGATGAGTGTGGCAAAGACAAGATTGCCGTTCTCGTAGGCGGCTAAGGTTTGTTCGTGGAGATTGATCTCGATCCACTTATCCACAGGCACGCCTTCGGGGCGGTTGTAATTGGGTATGATGCGGGAAACAAAGCGGTGTTCCACCCACTCATCCGGTCCGATCATCACCCATTCGATATCATTGACCATCGTGGAATCATAGATGACGATGTTGTTCATGCGCCAGTACTGCGCACCGGTTTCAGGGTACTCGTAACCCGGACCGCTGCGGCTGATGGTTTCGTTGATGATCCAGCCGAACACAAAACCGGGGTTTTTCTTGAGCACGTAACCCTGGAAGTTCGGCACCGAGACCTTTTTGGCGTGTTCCACGCTGACCCATTCTGAAGTGGCGATCTGGTAATAACGCCCTCTACCCGTCTCGACGCTGTCTTTGAGCGCCACGTACTTGGTGCGGCTTTGAGGCAGCTGGTTGGTGGCATTGCCGGCTTCAATATCCGCTATCGTTGCGTATAGAGGGATCTGCTGGTCATCCACCAGCTGGGCATAGGAGAAAGGAATGGTGGCGAGTTCGTAAGGCGTCTGCGAGGCAAAAAGCTGTTTGCCCTGGGGTGTAATGCCCCTGGCAGCCAGTTCCGCAAGCCGGGCTGCGGGGCCGGCTTGCAGGCAAGAGGCGATAAATTCCTCATCCTCGTTAGCGGGCAGGCATAGCGGGGTGTCGGCTTCGCTCCTGCCGGGAGGGGTGAGGGCAGAAACCTCCTTTACCTGGAAAAAGAGGGCTGCGAGAAGGGCGGCGAAGATGATCGTGATGGTGGTCAGTTTCGTTCTCAAGTATCGTTTCCTGTTTTTATAAATTAAGACATATTTTATCTTAAAAAAGTGCTGCTCTGCGAATACCACTTTTCACAACTTTTTTTCCAGGGTGATCTCGTAGCAGATGGGGATGCCATTTTCGCCTGTTTGCGGAATTCCCGGCTTGATGCGCCTGGCGGATTTCACCGCGCCCCAGGCGATGGCTGTAATTCTGTATCCCCGATGCCGGTAAAATTGGACGGCGGCGAGGTTATCGTTTGTGGTCATCAGCCAGCAGCGGGTGCAGCCGTTACCTCTGGCCACGTCTTCTGCGGCCTGCAACAGTGCACCGCCCACGCCGTTTCTTTTTATTGTGCTGTTGAGGGTGATGATCTCGCAGGCTGACCCTCTGATAACCCAGGTGATCAAACCGGCGATCCGGTCTTCGATAATTGCCTTATATCCCTCCAGGTTTTCGGGAGAATAGACCTCGCTGTGCACTACGATCTCGGGTGAACACCAATGGTTGATGATGAAATCCCGTACCCAGGGCCGGTCTGCTTCGGTAAGGGTGGAAATTTCAGCTGCCATTATCTTTTTGCTGTTCATTTACTTCTTCTGAGAGCTGTTTTAGCGACAGGTAAGTTTTCTCACCAAGAAGGTATTTCAACTCCGGCTCAAATGTATCGACCAGCGGAACGGGATGAGATGCGGGTCTCACGCAGCTGCCCTCCTCGTTGATCATTTCGTCCATCTTATCCAGGGTGATGCGGGCGTTGTCATCCAGATCAAGCGGGTGCAGCACGCAGTAGAAAGGTTTGAACCGCCAGGGGTGCATGCCGTTCGCCACCGCTGCTACCTGTAACGCGCATTTACCGTCCGCAAGGCAGAAGATGCAGGCAGTCCCTTTGTAGTGGTCAGGGCGGTTCTCCACCGCGGTGTGGATGACCCTGCCGCTGGGGCTGCGTTTGTCATCGTCTTCCACCGCGGCGAACCATTCACCGGGAGTTCGGGCATCCTCCGGCATGTGGGGTAGGATCGTGTTTGCATTGCGCATGATGTCATCAACCTCGCGCAGGTCCACCCATACCCCGAACACGCAGCAGGCGCCTTTGCACTCCCCGAGTTTACATCGCTGCAGTGCTTCAGCATTCAGCATGCGCGGATTCACACGACTCAGTGCTTTTCTCGCGTCATCATTCATGCCTGGATTGTACCATCTCAAAACCACCGCACGCCGCAATGGATATCAGGGGTGTCATTTATGAATTAAGGTAAAATCAAAGAGGGGCGCTGCCTCTTTTGTCTATCATAATCAAAGGAGTAGGGAATGTCAGCCTGGAAGGTTTTATTGACAGATGGATTGGAAGAGAACGGGAAGGAAATCCTGCGGTCTGGCGCCGAAGTTGCGGACCAGCCGGGGATAAGCGCGGAGGACCTGCTGAAGGTCGTGGGAGAGTACGATGCCCTGATCGTGCGCGGACGCACCAAGGTGACAGCGGCGGTGTTTGACGCCGCGACCAACCTGAAGGTGATTGGCCGGGCGGGGGTTGGTGTTGATAATATCGACCTGAGCGCCGCGAAAGCGCACAATGTGACCGTGGTTAACTCTCCACTGGCCACAACCGTAGCAGTGGCGGAGCTGACCCTGAGCCTGATGTTGAGCGTTGTCCGTGAGATCCCGCGGGCAGATGCATCTATGAAGGCGGGTAAGTGGCTCAAAAAGGAATTTGAGGGGCGCGAGCTATATGGGAAAACCCTCGGTGTTATTGGTTTTGGCCGCATCGGTTCAGCGGTGGCGGCGCGTGCCAGGGCTTTTGAAATGAAGATCCTGGCATACGATCCGCTGGTAACCGCGGAGGAAATTAAGAAACGCGGCGGTGAACCGGTGAGCATGGATGAATTGCTTGCGGCTGCAGACGTCATCACGATGCATATGCCCCTGACTGCTGATTCCCGCAACCTGCTGAACGCCGCAGCCCTTGCAAAAACCAAGCCCGGTGTTTACATCGTCTGCGCAGCCCGCGGCGGTGTCATTGATGAAGAAGCGCTGCTGGCAGCTTTGAATTCAGGACAGGTTTCAGGAGCAGCCCTGGATGTGTTCGCGACCGAACCCCCGGGTGCGACCGAGCTGGTGGCACATCCGCGTGTGATCGATTCACCGCACATCGGCGCCCAGACGGTTGAAGCTCAGGCGCGCGCGGCCAATGACATCGCGGAAGAAGTACTGAACGCGCTCGCGGGAAAACCCCTGCGCTGGAAGGTCGCCTGAACTTTACTGGAGATAAGATGGAAAAAAAGCTTGAACAATTCAGACAAAAAATCATGGAGATCACCGACCTGGGACACGCGGAAGCTGTGCTGGGCTGGGATCAGCAGGTTTACATGCCGCGCGGGGGAGGAGAGGACCGCGGGGACATTCTTGAAACCATCGCCAGCCTGGTGCACAGGAAGTTCACATCCAAAGAAATGGGAGAACTGCTGGCGGAACTGAAACCATACGCCGAAACACTGGATCCAGATTCTAACGACGCCTGCCTGATCAGGCGTGTGGCGCACGCTTACGAGAAGGAAACGAAAGTGCCGACAGAATGGGTGGCGGAATTCACCCGCGTAACCACCCTCTCGCAGATGGCCTGGGAGGAGGCGCGTGAAAAAGACGACTTCGAGCTCTTTCGACCGCACCTTGAAAAAGTGGTTGACCTGCGCCGCGCTTACGCTTCTTTTTACCAGCCTTACGACCACATTTACGATCCGCTGCTGGATGGGTTTGAGCCGGGTCTGAAGACCGCGGAAGTGCAGCAGATCTTTAACGCACTGCGGCCGCAGCAGGTGGCGCTGCTGAAAGAGATCGCCGCCAAACCCGAGATCGATGACGCGTTCATGCACATCCCCTACGATGAACAGGGTCAGTGGGACTTTGGCGTGGATGTGGTCACCCGCTTTGGCTACGATTGGAACCGTGGACGGCAGGACAAGTCCGTTCATCCCTTCACCACCAGTTTCGGGATCGATGATGTGCGCATCACCACCCGCTTTGACCCTGAACGCGCCGCCTCGGCGCTGTTCAGCACCATGCACGAGGCCGGTCACGCCATGTATGAGCAGGGGATTTCCCCCAGCCTGCGGCGGCTGCCGCTGGCCGACGGCGCCTCCATGGCGGTGCACGAATCACAATCGCGCATGTGGGAAAACCTGGTGGGGCGCTCCAAAGCCTTCTGGAAGTTCTTCTATCCCAAACTGCAGCAGAAGTTCCCTCAGCAGCTGAAGGGTGTCAGCCTTGATCAGTATTACCGCGGCATCAACAAGGTCGAGCCGTCTTTGATCCGGGTGGAAGCCGATGAGGCCACATACAACCTGCACATCATGCTGCGCCTTGAACTCGAAATCGGCCTTTTGGATGGCAGTGTGCAGGTGGTTGACCTGCCTGGTTTGTGGAATAAAAAGATGGAAGAATACCTGGGCATCACACCACCCAACAACCGCGAAGGCGTGTTGCAGGATGTACACTGGTCGGGCGGCATGATCGGGTACTTCCCGACCTACGCGCTGGGCAACCTGGTTTCGGCTCAGTTGTGGGAAAAGATCAACGAAAGCATCCCCAACCTGGAGTCGCAGATCAGCCAGGGCAAGTTCGCTGACCTGCTCGACTGGCTGCGCACCAGCATTCATCAGCACGGGGCCAAGTTTGAGCCGCAGCAGTTGATCAAAAAAGTAACCGGTTCTGGCATTACCCCGGAACCTTATATGCGCTACCTGCGCGCGAAATATTCCGAGATCTACAACCTGTAATCGCTCGTGAAAACATAAACGGGATGGCGAATTCGCCATCCCGTTTCTTATTTTTATAAAGCCTGCTCCGAGAGGATTAAAGCGGCGGGGTTTCAGACGCGGCAGCCATCTGTATGGAGGGAGTTGAGCGGTCGAGGGTATTGACAGAGGGCACAAAAAAGGCGTAAATGGCCACAAAGATCACCAGCACTCCTCCCGCCCAATACCACACCCGTAGACCAAGCAGTTCGGCAATGGGCGCGGCGATGAGCAGGGCGATGGGCATCATCATCACGCATAGGCTGTTGATGAGTGAAAGCACCCGGCCTTGCATTTCAGGCGCGATCTTGCTTTGCATTATTGCCTGCAGCGGTCCATTGGCGATGGGGCTCATCAAGCCGGTGATGGCAAAACCGGCCACACCCAGCCAGAACCAGTGCGCGGGTGCCAGGCCAAAAACGAGTACTCCGAGGCCGATTCCGGCGACACCGATCAGTGAAGTGGCGACGCGGTTTTTAAAACCCCCCCAAACGCCCAGAAGCACTCCCCCGATAACGATGCCGATGCCCATGACTGATTCGAGCAGACTCAATTGCCAGACCCCTCCCTTGAAATGCTGGGTGACCATCAGCGGCATCAGGGTGCCGGCTGGTGTGAGTAAAAAGTTCAGAAAGGCGGCGATGAGCGCGAGGTACAACATGCCTTTCCAATGTTTGAGATAGACGAACCCTTCTTTCACATCTCTCAAGATCATCTTTGGTGTCACCATCGGCGCGGCGTCTGCGCGCGCCGGCTGCGGGATTTGGATGAACAGCAGGGGTGTAATGGCAATAAGAGCGGTGATCACGTCCACAGCAATGACCTGGTAGAACTGCAGCGCGGTCATGAGCAGTGCGCCCAGCGGAGGCGCCACGATGTTAAGACCGCCGCGAACAGCCTGGTTGAGGCCGGCGAAGCGCGAAAGATGCTTATCCGGTACCATGAGGGCGGTAGAAGCCTGCATCGCCGGCCAGTGGAAAATGCCGCCAACTGAGCGCAGGAACATGACAACAAAAATGTGCCAGACCTGGATAACATCGAATGCAAAGAGCAGCACGAGCGCGAGAGTGGTGACGGCAATGAACAGGTCGGCGAGGATCATTACAAGGCGGCGGTTGAGGCGGTCGACATACGCGCCTGCGAAAGGAGCCAGCAGCACCTCCGGCAGCAGCGCTACCAGCGTGGCGGTAGCCAGCATGGCAGCGGAGCCGGTTTGTTGGGTGATGTACCACACGAGTGCAAACTGCACCAGGCCGCTGCCGAGCAGGGAAAAGATCTGGGCTCCCCAGACGGGAATGAATTTTTTCATCCAGTTTTCTTCAACCGCATTCCTGTTGTTTTCCATATTCGATATCCTGAAATGTTAAGATTACCCGATCCTGTTTGGGGACGGTTTAAAAATTATTGCCTGGTTGAATTACGGGTTATTCGATGTATACCTCGACGTGCTCGCCATCCTCGTCATCATAAACATCCATGATCTTTCCGGTTTCACCGGATGCCAGAGCTTCCGCCATGCGGGTGGCGTCGAGGCCTTCCACTTCAGGCGAGAAGCGCATGCCCATGCGCAGCCCGGCATTGACCATGCCCAGCGGCAGGCGAATGTTGACGCGCGCACGACCGGTATCGGTATCGGTGACGCGCACCCTGAAGAACTTGCCGCCGCCTTTGCCGGGAAAACCCACCGATGTGCGTTCTTCCGTCTCGGCCTTCCGGCTGGTAGCGTCCAGGGCCTTCAGCAGTTCAGCGCCAATTTCCGCTGTGATCTTACCCTCCTGCACCATCTTCAATACTTTGAGTCTTTCCTCACTGGTGGCCATCACTTGCCCCCTTCTGCCGTGATATTCTGGTTGATGTATTTTTCGCCGCGCAGCCTGGCCTGGGCTTCCTCCCATGAGATTTCACCACGGTCAAGCTTCTCCAGTATCTCGCGCCTGTCTTCAGGTGAAAGCTGGATTGGACCTTCGTCCTTGCCGGGTTCGTAGCCCAAAGCGCGCACGATATCATTCAGGCGGCTGCGCAGGGTGGGGTAAGAGAGGTTCATCTCGTCTTCCATCCGATTCAGGCGCCCTTCGCATTTTACAAAAGTTAGCAAAAATTGCATCTGCTCCGGTGTGAGGTTGCCAAACGGTGTGTGTTCAGTGGTGAAATGACCCTCAATGGTTGTGTCGCAATTGACGCAATACATGCGCGTGACGACCAGGTCTGATTCACACACGGGGCATTTATCCAGCGTTTTGTTGATCATCTTGTTATCCTTACGACCGGTTTGGATTTCAGCGCGTACAGGTTGGGTGGTGCGGCTATCGCCAAAGGGCTCTGCGCCTTTTCGTGAAAAATCAAACCAGTACTTAATATAATTTACAATAGAATACCATAAAAATCAATATTGTCAATACCTGAATAAGAAATATTAATGATGTATTCTGGGGAAAGCAGGATTTTATTGTTCTTCGTTGCGAATGATACGTTCACCTTTGAGAAACCAGCCGCCCATGCGGTTATCAGCGTCCTTCGGGGCGCGGTCGTAATAGATCTCAAAAATCTGACCTGAATCGACCTGCACCCTGAAGCAAAAGCGTCCTACACCCCACGAGCCGGCGCGTGCAGCGCTGGAGAGATGAGCCGGCGCCATATTGCGCGCCATGCGTCCTCGGCGTGAGTAATCCACCCACTCTTCGATGACGTTTACGATGGAGTATTCCTGACCGCGCCAACTGAAACGCTGCGGACACGGCGGTGTTTTTTCCCGAGTCGGCGGCGCATTGAATTCAACCTGGATGGGTTCATCAATGAACTGGGTGGGAAGGGTTTTCATTGCGCGGCTTCCGGGTCATCTTGAGCTTTTTGTTTTCCATTACCGTGCGGCGGTGGGCTGCCCTGCTGCCGGTCTTCCCAATCATGCGGTTCAATGTGCACGTAGGCGCGGTCAACATCCGGGAACGCTTCAAGCCTTCGGGTCACTTCGTCGGAGATCTCGTGTGCGTGGTTCACAGAGCTGTTTCCGTCAACGTTAATGTGGAGGTCGAGCATCAATCGCGGTCCGACATAATCGGTGACCATGTGGTGTACTTTGATGACTCCCGGCACCCCTTCGGCGGCAGCGATGAACTCATCGATCTTTTCTTTTGAAGTTCCTCTGCCGGTGAGAAAACCCAGGTTCTCGCGCCCTGCGATGTAGGCGTTGCGCAGAATCCAGATGGCCACCAGGAACCCGGCGGCCGGGTCTGCCAGGGGGTGAATGAAGTTGGACCCCAACACGCCCACAAACGCCGCCAGGGAGGTAAGCACGTCGCTGAGATTGTCGCGCGCGGTGGTGGAGAGCGTGGGGCTGTGAAGCTGTTTGCTGATGCGGTTGATCGAAACATACATCGCGGCTTTGATCAGCGCGCTTGCCAGCAGTACCAATGTCGGCAGATCCATGGCGATGGCATTGAGGCTCTGGGCTGTGTAGCGCTCGTAAGCGTTGCGGGCGGCTTCAAAACCGGCGTAAGCCATGGCTGCCGCCACCATCAGGGCTACCAGCGGTTCAAACCTTGAATGCCCCTGCGGATGGCTGAGATCCGGCGGGCGCGTGGCTGCCCATAAACCCAGCACCATGAGCAAAGAATAAACCACGTCTGAGACCGAGTTGGCCGCGTCGGAATAGACCGCCGCAGAGCCTGAAAGCCATGCAACCACACCTTTGCCCGCTGCCAGCAGCAGGTTGCCTCCAAGCGTAATGATGAGTGCATTACGGTAAAAGCGATTTTGATCCGGCTGTGGTTCTGATTCCCTTACCCAGCGCATTGCCCTGATTCTCCTGATAAAAAAAGCCCCCGGGTTTTTACGCGATCCTTGCAGAATGCGTTTGCACCTTTGAGGCTGATTACTTGATAACCCAGACTGGTGGCCCTGTCTGTCGGTTCGATTATATCACGACCATCGATCCGGTCTCGTGTGGCGGTTGTTGCCTAGTTGCAGCCGCCGTGTCCTTCACCGCAATGGGTTTGTTCAAACTGCAGGGTGGTATGGTGAATGTTGTAATCCGCGGCGAGCAGATGCCTGATCTTTTCCAGCACCTGGGGCTGCTGCTGAAAATTCTCTTGAGAGAGAACCACATGAGCGCTCAAGGCTACCTGGTTCGAGCCGAGGTTCCAGACGTGCAGGTCGTGAACTGTCTCGACCTCATTGATCGAAGCGATGGACTGGTGCAGCTTGCGAACGGAGAGCCCTTCAGGGACGCCCTCAATAAGAATATGCAGTGATTGACGCAGCAGGCGGTAGGCGCTGACCAGGATGACGGCCCCGATGAGGATGGAGATAAGCGGGTCGATCCAGCGCGCACCGGTAAAGCGGATGAGCAGCGCGGCGGCGATGACACCGATGGAGGAAATTAGGTCACCCAGCACATGCAGATAGGCGCTGTGAACATTGATGTTGCGTTTCTCCTGCGGTTCGCTCACATTACCGTGGTTATGAGGGTGATCATGCCTGCCGAGAATGACGGCGACAATGATGTTCACAATAAGCCCGATGATGGCAATGACCATCATCTCCATGCTCTTGATCTCCAGCGGAGACTGCCAGCGTTTCACAGCTTCTACCCAGATGCCCACCGCGATGACCAAAAGTGATGCACCGTTGACAAGCGCGGCGATCACTTCAACGCGGTGCCAACCGTAACTGTGACGGTCATCAGGCGGGCGGGCCGCCAGGCGCAGCGCGAAATAGCTCAATCCCAGCGCGAAGATATCTGAAAATACGTGCGCCGCGTCTGAAAGCAGCGCCAGCGAACCGGACCATAATCCCCCGATAACCTCAGCCACCAGGATCAGGCTGGTGAGGATCATCGATAAGATAAAACGTTTTTGTGTTTTTTGGTTATTCTCTGCGATCAAACAGGACTCCGCTCACAAGCCTCAGCACTCAATTTCAATCTCGGCGACGGAATTGAGGATGTGGGTTGGCCGGTAAGGGAAGCGCTCAACATCCGCCCGCGTTGAAACTCCGCTGAGTACCAGTATGGTATCCAGTCCGCTCATCACACCGGCGACGATGTCTGTGTCCATGCGGTCCCCGATCATGATGGTATCTTCGGAGTGCACGCCCAGGTAGCGCAGCGCGCTGCGCATCATCAGCGGATTTGGTTTACCAACAAAGAACGGCTCCCTGCCGGTGGCTTTTTGGATGAGCGCTGCCAGAGCGCCGGTAGCGGGTACGATCCCGGCTTCGAGCGGTCCGGTCGAATCAGGGTTCGTGGCAATGAACATCGCCCCATCCTTGACCAGGCGCACCGCTTTTGTGATCTGTTCGAAATTGTAATTATTGACCTCGCCCAGCACCACGTAATCAGGGTTGATATCGGTCTGTACATACCCCACTTCATGCAGCGCCTGTGTGAGGCCGCTCTCACCAATGACGAAGGCCTTGCCGTTGGGGTTCTGGCTTTGTAGAAAACGCGCTGTGGCGATGGCAGAAGTGAAGATGTGCTCAGCCGGCACTCTGAGCCCGATCGTATTTAGGCGGTGCTCGAGATCGCGCTGGGTGTAGAGCGGGTTATTGGTGAGGATCAGGAATTTCACTTTGCAGGCGAGCAGGCGGTCAATAAACTCCACAGCACCCGGCAGCGGGGTTTTACCGGTTACCAGCACGCCGTCCATATCAATGAGGTAGTTTTTCTTCTTCATGATCTTTCCTGTTTTCATTAATAAGTACATTTTAGCATGGATGGGCGGGTTGGTAAGTACTGTGAGCGAGGGAGGTTTTGTTAATCGGTTATAATCAACGCGGTGATTCCAGTACGGAGAGGTTAACCTGTGCCACGCCGGCGCGCGATCGAAGATTATTCAGCCAGTGAACTGCGGCAGCTTCTCATGGAGAAGAGCCGTGCTGAACGCGAAGCGAGGCTGGAGGCTTACCGTAAAGCCGGTCGGGTGATCGAAACGGCGCAGCCTGAGGCGCAGGAAGCGCCTGAACCGGGATCAGAAGTTGAAGAGGGGTATCTGCCCCGCAGCAACAGGTCAAAGAGGCGGCGCCGGTCGGGGCTTGATAACTTCCTTTTCGCGGTGGAGATCATCGCCATTGTCGGCCTGCTCTTTATCATTTTTAATGGGGTCAACCTGCTGCGTGATCTGAATCAACAGGTGGCCTCAGCCATAGAACAGCCCACGCTCACACCCACGCCGTTGATCACAGCGGTGGTGCTGCCGGGCGGACACGTGCCCCCGGTGGCCGGGCAGGAAAACCGTTTCAACGAAGCCGAGATCCCTGAGCACCTGCGGCCGCTGATGCAGAGCTACGCGAACCTGCCCGTTCCGACACAAAGCCCTCAGCAGGCGCGCCAGATCCAGATCCCAGCGATCGGTGTGAACGCACCGGTGGTGCTGGGCGATGGTTGGGAGCAGCTCAAGAAGGGCGTGGGGCAGCATATCGGCACCGCCAACCCGGGCGACGAAGGCAACCTGGTGCTTTCTGCCCACAATGACATCTTCAGCGAGATCTTCCGCGACCTGGATAAGCTGAAGGAAGGTGATGAGGTGATCATCATCACGCAGGATAGATCGTTCACTTATTTGATCACCGGCAGTCAGATCGTGGAGCCGACCAGGGTGGACCTGCTGGCGCATACCAGCGATAGCACGATCACATTGATCTCCTGCTACCCGTACCTTGTGGATAACAAGCGTATCGTGGTGCAGGGAATTTTACAGTGAGTATAATTAAAGTATCAGGAGAGTTGAATGGCAAAGAAGATCAAGAAACGTTCCACAAGCGCGGCCACTGCGGTGTTGGGCAACGCCGAAACCGGCACCCCTAAAGCTACTGCAGCTCGCGCGTCAACTTCAGAGTTCAGCCCGGATTATTCCTATGTGAAAAAAGATCTCAAACGCATCGGCATCCTGGCTGGATCATTTTTCGTGATCCTGGTGGTGCTGTCCTTCTTTTTGCGTTAGGGGAACTACCCGGGGGAAAACCTCCGGTTCAATTACAACCGCTATAACAAGGAGAGTGTCATGACCCATATGTTTGTGCCAGGCCCGGTGGATGTAGCGCCGGAAGTGCTGGAAGCGCAAACCAAACCCATGCTTCCGCACCGCAGCAAGGATTTTGAAGCCATCTTCCGCGGGTCGGAGGAAAAGGCCAGGCAGTTGTTCTACACCCAGTTCCGTGTGTACCAGGCGGCCTCATCCGGCTCCGGCATGCAGGAAGCGGGTATCCGCAATTTTGTGCAGCAGGATGTGCTCTCCTGTGTGAATGGCGCGTTTGCTCAACGCTGGTATGATGTGGCCGTCGCCAACGGAAAGACCGCAGACAAACTTGAAGTTGATTTCGGTGAAGCCATCACTCCCGAGCTGCTGCGTGACGCCTTGAAGAACAAGCACTACGAGGCGGTCACCATTGTGCACAACGAAACCTCCACCGGCGTTGAAAACCCGCTGGCGGACCTGTGCAAGGTGGTGCACGAGGTCAGCCCCGATACGCTCATCCTTGTGGACGCGGTCTCTTCATTGGGCGGTGTCAAGATCGAGATGGACAAACTGGGTGTGGATTTCATGCTCACCAGTTCGCAGAAGTGCCTCGCGCTTCCACCCGGGCTGGCGCTGGCCGCTGCCACTGACCGCGCGCTGGCGAAGGCCGAAACGGTCAGCAACCGCGGCTGGTACTTTGACCTGCTGCTGATGGAAAAGCACCGCATCAAAGACTCCACCCCCATGACCCCGGCGATGGCGCTTATTTACGCGCTCGACCGGCAGCTCGACCGCATCCTGGCGGAGGGACTTGATGCCCGCTTCGCTCGCCACGCGGCGATGGCGAAGAAAGTGCAGGATTGGGCGTCAGTGCGCGGCATGGAGCCGCTGGCAAAACCAGAGTATCGCTCCAAGACTGTGGTGACCATCAAGAACAGCCTGGGCTGGGATATCAGCGCGCTTAACAAGTTCCTGCAGACCAGGGGCATGCGCATCGCCAATGGCTACGGCAAGATCAAAGACCTGACCTACCGTGTCGCCACCATGGGCGAGACCAGTATGGCGGATATCGACATGCTGTTGGCAGCAATGGAAGACTTTATGAAACAGGGGTAACCCTGTGTAAGTGAACAGCAAAGGCCGGATGACCGGCCTTTTTTTGTGGTGAGAGCACAAGTGACAAGTAGAGATTTAATTGAGTGTGAAAATCATCGTCTGAGAAAACCGGCACTTATTGACCATTGGCAATGGGCGTGATAAAATCCTTTCGTCCCAAGCTGGGCGCGTAGCTCAATGGCAGAGCAGCGGCCTTTTAAGCCGTTGGTTGAGGGTTCGATCCCCTCCGCGCTCACTTTTACTTTAAAGGGTTGGTTGAGGTACCCCGTTCGGGGTATGGTATTCGATCCTCCGCGCTCACTTTTACTTTAAAAAAGTTGGTTTGGGTACCCCATTCGGGGTATGGTATTCGATCCTACGCGCTCACTTTTACTTTAAAGAGTTGGTTGAGGTACCCCGTTCGGGGTATAGGTATTCGATCCCTCGCGAAGCACCCTTTAGGGCTCCGCGCCAACGTTGTAGAAAAAACCCCCGCGATGATTCGCGGGGGTTTAAGGTGTTCTGTATTAGCTCAATTGTTCAGCCTGGTGATCGATTTGACCAGGTCTACCACCTTTTTTATCAGGTCAATGCTCAACACCACCACCAGGAAGATCAGGAACCAGTGCACAAGGTCAAAGCGGAAAAGCGCCTGGATGCCGGCGATGCCCTCGGGCGGGAAACCCTGCTGCAAGGCCAGCGCCCGATCAAAGGCTACCAGTGTGCCCGCACTCAGCAGTGCGGCGGTCAGCGCAATCTCAGAGACTTTGATACCGATCTCGAAGACGCGCGTGAGAATGGTCTTGCGCAGCGTCTGGAAGAGGATGATGTTCAGCGCCAGGTTCAAGCCGACGTTTACCGCCATCCAGGGGATGTAGCGCTTGAAGGCTTCAGTGAACATGGGCACCATGCGCCACTGACCGTCGCTCAGCCACCAGAACCCGGCCACCTGGTCGAACAGGAAGAGTAAGATGACCATGCCAAGCGTGCCGAAGGTCACTCCCAGCACCAGCTCCCAGAGGCTGACCTTTTCCTCTTTATCAACGGGTTGGGGCAGGTCGCTGACCTTCCAGTTTTTGCCCTCTTCTTCCAGGATTTCAGTAAACATCCCTTCGTTCACTTTGGGGAAGAAGCGGGTAAGGATCATGAACACGATAGCGGCGGTACCGATAATGCCCACCGCCACCTGCCAGGCGTTCCCGAACAACTCCCAGATGCTCCAGAAGGGGCTCTTGCCGCCGCTGAGGGCGAAGGAAAGCACACCAGCGAAGAATACCACAGCCACAACGATGGGGGTGAGCTTCGTGACGATCAGCCTGAAGATGGCGTTATGCTGCGGTGCGATCAGCGCGTCTGTGCCGCGGTAACCGGCTGCAACAGAAGCGGGTGAGCCCAGTTCCCGCAGCGCTTCCTCCAGCATGGTTTCATCCACTACGGATTCCGGGGGATAGCGATCCTCCAGGGTGTCCATAAGGTTGGCGCGGATCTCGGCGGTGATATCTTTTCTGCCTTCCCAGGGCAGGCGGCGCTCCACAGCCAACAGGTAGCGCTCCAACAGTATTTGACTCTTTTCTGACAGTTTCATTTTATGATCTCCTCGATTACCCTGATTTGTTCCTTCCAGTCACGGCGCAGGGCATTCAACACCGCCGTACCGAGTTCGCTCAATTTGTAGTATCGCCTGGGCCGCGTTTCGTCAATCTCCCAGTCACTCTGCAGGTAACCCTGGTTTTCCAGCCGCCGCATGAGCGGGTAGAGGGTGTCCTGCGTCACCTGGAAGCCTTTCTCTTCCAGCTGTTTAAGCAGCGAGTAACCGTAGGCTTTCTCCTCGAGTTGACTCATCACGACCAGTACGATCAATCCACGGCGCAGTTCCGCGCTCAATCGTTCCACATGTTCGTTGATGGTCTCAGGTTCAATCATGCAACCATTATACTGTAATAAATACAGTATTGTCAAGAGGCAATATTAATAAAAATACGATAATGGGTTTGTTTGCTCACATAAGACGGTGATTTACGAAGGATTTCTCTTCCATTGCTGATTTCAGGAATAAAAAAAAGCGGGTCTCTGACCCGCTTTCCAAGGACCCAGGTTCGAGTTACTCTTTTTTACCCTGCTGCCTGTACTGTATGAAACCCTGGAAGAGCTGGAACAGCCCCAGCAGGATCAGACCCAGCGAGATGAAGCTGGTGTCGCCGCCGCCGGCTTCGGGGTTGGACGGGAAGAGAAAGTACAATACAGCCCCGCCAACCGCGAATAACGCGCCGGTGATCATCATTCTGCGGGCGCTCTCTTTTGTGACCTGCGGTTTTGCGCGCAGCCTGGCGCCGGATTTGATGTAACCCTGCGCGCCATCATCTGTCTCCGCGCGGTACCAGCTCTCATCGTTCACCGTCTCCACCCCGCGCACGGTGAACAGCGTCTTTTTGGGGATGGTAGCCAGCACCTCAGAGGAGGCATCAGGTTCCTTGTACAGCTCGAGGTCGTTGCCCACGGCTTCCACCTTCTGTATGGCGAAGATGTGCGTGTCGCCGGAAATGTAACCGGTGACGCCGTTATCAAGCGTTACTGTGACCCAAACCTCCTTTTTCTTGCGGATCACCTTGCCAATCTCGAATTCCTCGCCCTTGTGAATGGAAGTCATTGAGATCGATTCCGCGTTTGGCTCCTGCCAAACCCGCGCGCTGTCATCACCTAAACTGGCTCTCATTATTCTTCTCCTTGGTAAAATCCGGTTGTAGATACTTCAGTTCTAAGATCGTAATGGGCAGCGCACTCGGCCGCCCAGGTTTCATCGTGAATGCTTATTTCCAGCGCAACCGCCTTCGAGTCGTTTTCATCATCCAGCACAGGCGTGCGCACTCGCGCGCGCGGCCGTGATTCAATGGTGATGCCTGCGGCTTCGAGTTCCTCTATCATCCTGCGCATGCGATACCGTTGGTGCAGCCACGCCGCGAGAATGATGAAACCACCGGCGCCAACAAGGTAAGGCCAGTAGGTTTTTACTCCTCCCAGGGCTGAACCGGGGCTGACAATATTGGTCATCAACAGCATGCCGGTACAGGCGATCACCCCGCCGATCGTGTAAGCGCGGTTGTAAAGTCTCGCCATCCTGCCGGTGGCCGTATCATCCTTTTCCTGGTCCTCGATACTGGTTACAAAGTCACTACGGTAGCAGGTCTCGCACACACGAATTTTCAAGTTGTAGGACTGGTTGACGCGGTAGGTTTGGCGGTATAGACCCGGTCTTTTACGCCCGATGCGCAGTCGCAGGCTGTGGGTTTCGTATAGGTCAGCCGGTACAGCCCCGCAGCGCGAGCAGCGCTGCGGATGATCCAGCACCAGGCTGCTGCTGAGCGCCGCTTGTACGCGGTCAAGGGGAATTGAAATCTTAAGCGGCATTACCGGCCCTTACCAATACGGGTTTTGTCATTACGTCCCAATTGTACCTGAAAAGCGTAAGGCTTCAGGGTGCGTTTACACCGTCTATGCCGCCGGTCTTTCCAACGCTTCGAGTCTGATCAGTATTCTTTCCAATAGGGCGCGGGTCTCTGGCTCAGACATCTGGTTTTTGGTTTTAGCCTTATCTGCTTTTGACTCGGCGCGCGCAAGCTGCGCGTCCGAAGGAACGATCTCGAACTTACCATTCTTCTTGATCACAATATTCTCAGGCATTTGGCGCCACCTCGACGACTAAGGTTCCATTGCCGGCGACACAAAATTGTTTGCGGTCTGCCGGTGTGACTACGAATAACCCAGGTTGAGCGGTCGAGAGCAGCAGCTTACCCTTTCCACCCTCGATGATCACCGTCTCTTTTACCCCATTGATATCAAGATCAATGCTCTCTACTGGTAAAGAAGTTGAAACGTCGACCTGCACATCGGGTCCGCTCTGATAGGCTTTGACGGTTAAGCCGGTCTGGCCGGCGTGCGAAAGCACAAGTCTGCGCGCGTATTCGTAGAACGATATGTCGGAGTATTCCATTGTTTGACCTGTGGATAAGTTGGGGATAAATGAGCTCTCACCAAAGCTCAAGATGTTTCCGTCTTTGTCTTTGAGTATATATGCCATATTAGTACCAAGCCTTGTATCTGTGATAGCCGGCTGCTGAACCGCCGGAGGAACACGATAATGTGCCGGCTGTAACTGAGCTTCCGGTTGTACCGCCAACATTAGCGCTATCATAGAGCGGGAAACCGACGACGTAGGGCGCGGCTGAGAGTCCGACCACAACTACGTGTACTGCAATTGCGGTATCTGATGCTGATGCGCAATGTTCGCAGATCACGAAACGCGGGCGCTTGCCGAGTCCGTGTGCTTTGGCGTAGAACGTACCGGTTGTCACTGAAAACCAGCCGCTATCATAGTCAGGCGCGAGCGCGTCACTACTGCTGGAGTACGAGAAGATGGAGCCTTGCGACAGGTTCGTACCATTCCAATACACCTCACCGATCAAGCGCTGATTTGCTGCTGGTACTGGCGAGGTGTTGACCGAAAGCGTGAAGCTCGTCACACCGGCTGCTCTGTTGGCGAAGACATACCAGGTAGCTGCTCCACCTGAGAACGAGGAAGCAGCCAGATCGATGTTGGCTGTTTACAATAACATACAGCCTGAGATCATAATGGTAGCCGGTGCCTGAGAGTCGTAGGGTATGCGAAGTCTGTTTGTTGCTAAATAATCGATGTTCATATTTAACACAAACGATTGTAGGAAGCTGGATAGATTAACACTATCCGCTGCCACATTGCCCAGGTAAACAGAGTCTTTGCGCAAGTTGTTGTAATGTGATGAAGCGGTGGGCTGTCCGCTTGCGACGTCAGAACTGTTGGGGTAGCTCATAGATTCTCCATTGGAAAAATTTCAAACCCAGTACGACGTTTCCCAGGTAAGCGTGCCATCCCACATTGAGAGTGCAAGGCGCTCTGGGTCTGCTGGGGGGAAATAAAACCCGACGTTGTTTAGCTGGCACTTGATAATGGAGTGCTCGGGCAAGTGCCGCTCGTCGGCGCTGAATCCGAGCGCACCGAGATTGGCGAAGGTGCCAACTGGCGTTGTGCATTGGATGCCTGAGGTCTTACCGAGGAACTCCATCAGCTTGGCGTAGTCCGTGAGCCGGCCGGCAGCGTGCTGCGCTCCGCTCGGCTCTATGAGATCGTCGGCGCAAATGACATCAAAGTTAACCCATAGGCGGGTGCCGCTGGTGATCTCTGAGTACGAGGTGGTGCTGCTCTCCACCTGGCGTATGAACTGCGCTCCACCCTCTCTGATCGTTCCGTCTTTGGGGGCGATGAAACCATAGGGGGCGCCACCATCAATGTCAGCGTGGGAGAGAATGACGTGACAGTTGACACCCAGTAAATAAAGGGTCATTTTCGCACCCGGTCCCACTTATCCAGCGGGAACCCCGGCGGGAAACCGAAATCCTGCATTAGCTTCAATCCATTGAGCGCGCGTTCAAATGTCGCGCGCCACAACTGACCAATCGCCATTAATCTGGACGATTCCCGCGGATCGCTGCCGTAGCGCCCCACCAGGCTGCCGGCGCGCAGCAGGCAGGCCTGCGCTGCCGCGCCATCCACCAGTGCGCCCTCCAGGGTCGACGGCAGGGTGGTATCGAGAGCGTCATCCAACCCTTCGATCGTATACCCGGCGGTGTAATGCAGCGTCAAGCCATCCCCGGCGGCCGGTATGTAAGCGCCGAGAAAGTGCAGTGTCGGCGTACCGTTCAGCAGCACATAAGTGAAGCAGGTTTCCGGTTGCAGTTCACTGGCAGCACCGTTATCACCGGGAGTCGTCACGCTGATGATGTAACGGCAGTCGTCGATTGTGAGCAGGGCTTGTTCTCTACCGCTGGAAATGACAGTGAACTCGCTGCTGAGCACGCGCGGCAGGCGTTGTTCCATCTCCTCCAGCGCCTGTCGCATTGCCGCGGCGAGCAGGTCAGCACTGAAGCGCTGCGCAGCGCCATCTTCCAGAAGTGCGCGCACGCGGGCGTTAATGTCGTCGTACTTTGTCATGAGCTTTGCTTTCCAGGTGTTTCAAGTCGGGAGGCAGCACGATCATCTCTGACTTGCCGTCGCGGGTTCCGGCTGGCGGCCGGGAGCTGATGGCAGGAGCGCTGCTTTTCGTTTGACTTGCTGGAGGCGCTGCAGGGATTTTTATGGTTTTCATTCCCAGTTCCTCGCGTGCGCAGTTAGCCTCATCCAGTGTGAACCACAGCTTGCGCCCGTCAGCGCTGATAACGACCATCCCGCCGTCCGGCAGGATCCGCCAGGAGAGCGGGCGGTTGCCCTGGCCGGGTTTTGTAAAAGGACCGGCCAGGTGCTTCGCCAGTTTATGGTCAGGGCTGTCGGTTGGCATTTCCGCTGTCCTCAATGGCCACACCGGTAGAGTAAACTGCCAGCGCTGCCACCAGCGCCTGCAAAGCCTGCCACACATTGATCTCCTGAGTGAGATAAGCCGCGGTGGTGGCTACAACCGCCGCAACCAGCACCCAGAACTTACGGGAACGCAGGATCATTTTTACCTGTTCAAGGAATGACATGTGAATATCCTTTCAATCGTTGTTTATGGTTTTGGCTGTCATTGCGAACTCCGCGTGAAATACCGAGTTCGCAATGACAGGTTTGGATTCCTAGGCCACGTTCGCCTTGTATAGCGGTCTGAAATCAGCCACGAACACACTCACCCAATGACGTACTTTCATGCGGATCTCGTCGTTGGTAAAAAGCGCGCCGTTGGTCTCGCCATCGGCGATGATGATCTCAGGCAGCACCCCGAAGCGTTCACCCAGGATGATGCCGGGCGCCAGGCGCGGATCAGCCAGGGCAGCCCAGTCGTTGGCATCGTTGAACTCCGGGCAGGTGATTACATCCCCCATCTGCCCCTTCTGCATGTTCTCTGAAAAAATGCTGCTTTCGTGGGCGAAGGAAGGGTAAAGAATGTTCATGCCGGTCAGACGCAGCTCTCGCGGTACCAGCAGGTAGCGGGCGTCGAGCGCCAGTTTCGGTGCGGTGCCGCCGCTGGCAACCGCCATGGGCTGGTTGTAGATGGCTTTTCCAGCCGCTTCCCAAGAAGCAGAAGCCAGCGCGCTGGTGCCCAGGTTGGCGTGATGCGCGCTCTCGAACACATTGTAGGTGTCTGCCATTACAGGGCCGACCCCGCTGTTGCTGGTGAAGATGGCTCCCACCAGCGCCGAGATGCGCCGCAGCGCGGCCGAAGCCAGCTTGCGCGGATACTGGCGCAGCTTGTGCGTCTCATCCCTTTCGAACATTTCCAGAGTGAGCCCCACATAACCGCCATACTTGCCCCAGGCGCCGGTTTCAGCGCTGTCTTTGACCGCCAGCTCGGTGTACGCCGCGCCTTCAGAGACAGAAGGCAGCACCGTTACCTCGCCCACCAGCACGCCGGTGATCTCCTGCAGGCTGTTGAAGTGCTCCACCTGCACCACCGGTTCCCACCAGCGGTATCCGGAGCGTCCCAGCTCCTGCCACTGGTCGACGATGAGCTTGTTCATGGCGTTTTTTAGCAGTCCGGGCAGGTTGGAGGTGGCGGCGAACTGGGCGCGTTCACGGTGATATCCGCCGCTGAAGCCCGTGTCACCGGTCATCAGCGTGTACAGCTCGCGGATACCGCTCAGGCGCGCCGGGTGCAGCTGCTCCAGCTCGCGCGGGCGTGAAGCTCCCAGCAGGTCGTGCAGCGCGGCGTTCACCTGGTCTTCAGGGGTGGCAATGATGTTCACCTGCCCGTTCCCCTGGATCGCACTACCGGCGGCCAGGTCGCTGATAAGGGCGCGGGTTTCAGTAATCGCCTGCTGCAGCGCGCCGGCCTCGAAAACCCTTTTGTTGAAACGGGCCCGCAGGTTGTCTTCAGCTGATGGGGGCAGATGCGCGGCAGCCAGCGAAGCCTCCAGCAGGCAGGCGCACATTTGCACCTGGGCGTCCTGCTGATGTATTTCACCGCTTGAATCCGATTGCGTGCCCGGGTTTTGTTCGATATTTTCCATGTATTCCTCCTTTAATTTGAGTTGTTCCTGTTCCCGGGTCAGACCGGGTTCTACATCAGCGCTTAGGAATTCACCGCCGCGCGCCGGATGCATGACCAGGTCGACGGAGAGCACCTGTTCGATGCGCGTCACCTGCCTGCCGTCAGCGGCAAAAACCAGGTCAGCTGAGAAGCCCACGCGCGGGCAGGGTTCAACGCGTGTAAACATCGCGGCTGCCGCCTCTTCCAGCAGTGCGGCGGCGGGCCCCACCGGGCGCAGGCTGAGTTTCACTCCCGAGTGCTCATGGCACCAGCGCGCGTCGTGACACACACCTGCCAGGTCGCGCAGCGAGCGCGCCTTCCAATCGTGGTCGATAAAACATTCCACCCCCTCCCACAGCGGCAGCGAGGCGCGCAGCACATCTGCAGAAAAATACCATCCGTTGCCTTCACCGGCGCTGATGGCGATGATCTTGATGTTTCCACCTGCCGCCGCGCCCAACTGCGAGTTGAAACGTGCGCGCTGTTTCACGCTGACGGCTGCCCGGGTATCATTCATATCCTCCTCCTCTCTCCTCCCCGGTGGTGGGATCGATCTTGATCGGTTGAGTTCTCTTGGGTTTTGTTTCAACATTTGCAGTAACCGGCGCCTGCCGGCCGCGCGCCAGCATCTCCTCAAGGTCCACGCTTTCACCGCAAAAACGGTAGAACAGGCGCAGCAGTTCAGCGTCATCCACCAGTCCGCGTTCGCGCAGGTTGGCGAGTGCCGGTGTAATGTTGCTGGCGGCCATCGCCAGCGCCATGTTGTCGCGGGCGGAGATATCCGCCCCGCTGAGCTGGATCTCGGCGCGGCGCGAAACATGATGATCAACCAGCGTGCGCCTGTTCACCACCGCGCGCAGCACATCACCCAGCAGCCATAAAAAGAAGCGCTGGCGCTGCTCAAAGTGCCGGTAGGTCGGCCCGCCGGCGGCTTCGGCCGTTGTGCGGGTGGCGCTTTCGGGTTCGGCCAGAAAGTGCAGCGGGATGCCCGCGCCAGCCGCCAGCATTTTCTTTAACGCCAGCCCATCCTGCCCGGATTCATCGGACTCAAGGCGAGGGTGCAGTGTGTCCCAGCTCTCGTTTTCATCGGTCACCAGGATGGAGCCGGGTGAAGGCGGTGCGGCATTGAGCGCAGACTGGCGCGCGCGGCGTTCGACTTCACTGGTAAACCTTGCGCGCACGATGTACATAAAGGCGTTGCGGAAGTGGTTGAGCCTGGCGCGGTCTTCCAGCCAGGCGGCGTAGCGGCTAAGCCAGCGCAGCACCGGCGCCAGATCGGATTCTCCCCACTGTGCCCCGACCGCGCGGTTGACGGCGTAATGCAGCATCACGGTTTCAAATCCGCCGCCTGTACGCGGCTGATCCTGGTTGGCGTCGTAAGCCGGCCAGCGCGCGGCTTCCAGCCCCTCCCCGTTCGCCGGCTGCATCTCGTAGGCGGTCTCCTGGTCGATGTCATTCTCGCGCGAATGGATGGCGCGCACCCGCAGCGCGGGCACGGCGCGCAGGTAGCTCATACCCGCTGCGTCAGTGGAAAGCAGCAAAAAGAGGTTGCCGCTGCGTGTCAGTTCGTCGCACCATTCGTACACGCGCACCGGCATGCGGTTTAGCGGGTGCTCCCAGAAGAAGCGCAGGAAGGCGCTGGTGGGTTCATGCGCGCACGAGAAGCTGATGCCGCCGCCTACAACATACTGAGAGGTGAGTCCTACGATGCGCCGCGCCAGCGGGTTCACCCGCCAGGCTTCCAGCGCCTGGCGCAGCAGTTCCTCGCGGTCTGGTGTGTAGCGCTCCGCCGGGTTCTCACCCAGCCGGCTGCCGATGGCAAAGGTGGTATCCGTTTCTGGCAGGGCGCTGAGAGCGGCGCGCACGCGCTCGTTGATACTGCGCTGAAAGAGGCGGTCAAGCAGACCGGTGCTCATGATTCCACCAGTGCGGAAAGGTCCGCAGGGGTGCCGCTGAACAGGTCCAGGTCAACCCGCGTGCTGATGCCTGCGATCTGGCCGGCGCTGGAATACTGCCAGAAAGCCCAGCCTGCCCAGGGGTACACCTGGTAAGGCCAGCCGCTGGTGTAATGCGCCACCCACAGCGGGTGCTCCGCTGCCCAATCCACACCTGAGCGCAGCAGCTGGTAGTTGGAAAGTACCGGCACCGGCAGGTAACTCTTCCAGAAACCCGGAGATACATAGATCATGGCGGTGCGGCCGCTGAGCCTGAAGATCTCCTCCATGAAAACTTTGAGCGCCTGGTTGAAGCCGCTTCTACCCAGACCGGGTGTTTCGATATCCACGCAGGGCGGCAGGGTCGGGCGGCTGCCTGCCAGTTCCTGCAGTGTGCGCATGTAATGGCGCGCCTGTGCCAGCGGATCGTAGCGGGGCAGGAAGAAATGATAGCTGCCGGTGACGATCTCCGCTTCAGCGGCACCGCGGATGTTCTGTTCGAACATCGGGTCGATGTACTCCTCGCCCTCGCTGGCCTTGATGATGGCGAAGCGCACACCGCTGGTTCGTACTTTCTGCCAGTCGATCCAATCCTGGTGATGACTGACATCAATTCCAAATAGCATGGGTAATTCCTTTCTTGTTTGTGAAGTGATCAATCAGGCACTTGGTGATTTGGCACCGAGCGATTAGGCAGGTTGGGTTGATGGGTTTTCTGTTCACTGATTACCACTCACTGATTGCTAGAATTTCCCCTCCATCCCGTCCAGCGGATCGCTTCCGGGGATGATGAGGGAGGGTGATGCGGGCGACCAGTCCATTTCCTCCAGGCAAGCGCACAAAGCTGCTGAAAGCACCCAGTCATCGTGCACCGGCTGGCCGCTTTGAGGGTCGCGCGCACCTTCGGGTACACCCCAGCGCATGCGCTGCTCGGGCGAGACCCCCACCTGGAACTGGCAGGCCGCCAGTTGTTCCAGGTATTCCTGCTGGCAGCGCGCCTGTTCAGGCTGGCGTTCAGGGTTGATCTGCGGTTCGCGCCAGCGCCCTGAATCCACCACGCCCAAAAAATCCCAGCCTAGTTTGGATTTGGAGGCGGCGTTGAAGGTGAAGGGCAGCACCCTCCCCGGCAGCGAGCGCTCGAGGAAAGAGGTCAGCCCGGCACCCACCCCGGTGGCGTCCACCACCACGGTGCGCGCCTGCCAGGTGAGCGCCAGCTCGCGGATCTCGGTGTGCAGACGGGTGTGGCTCACATCGGTCCACTGAACCCGCTTCACCGGGATGTAGCGCGGCAGCGGGCTGCCTTCAGCGGGGAGCTCAACGCGCACGATGGTGAGCGCGCTGCTGTCGCGCGCCGGGTTGGCAGGGGAAAGGATACCGTCGCTGCCGCGCACACCCTCGTCCTCGCCCGCCACGTCCAGCAGCAGGGCGTAGTGTTTTCCGGGCAGCGCGGCCTCCTCGGCAGTTTCATCTGAGCGCATGCGTGCCAGCCGGTCGGGCGGGAACATGCCGCCTTCGCCGTCCACCTCTTCGGAGTAGTATTGTGTGCGCACGGTGGGATGCGCCCTGCCCAGCCGCTGCACCGTTTCCTCCACGTGGCGGCGGTAGGCGGCGACTTCAGCGGCCACATCATCCGCGTTGAGGCGGAAGACCCGCCTCACGCCGTCGCGTTTCTCGGCTTCACGGGCGCGGCGCAGCTGCTGCGCCAGCAGGGTGCGGCTGGTCCAGGCGGTTCCCCAGAAAACGCGCGTGGCGTTGGTGGAGGCGCTCATGGGTGCCACGTCTTTTTCATACTTGACGCAAAGCACGTCCTGGGCTTCGTCGACTTCCAGCAGAACTGAAGCGGTGGCGCCGACGATGTTGCTCTCAGGCGCGGCAGAAAGGAAGGTGATGCGCGCCTCGCCGACACGGTAGATGGAACCGGATTCCTTGACCCAGATGCGCCGGGTGAGCGTGTTCCTTTTGACCGTGCGTTCGAGGCGGCGCATGGCGGTGAGCGCCTGCGGTTCCAGCGTGGGCGAAACCTTCACCATTTCCACCGGGAAGTTGGAGAACAGCGTCAGCAGGTAGGTCTCCAGCTGCGCCTGCAGTTCGTTTTTACCGCTCTGGCGCGGAAAGATGACCACAAAGCTGAGTCCGCGCCCGTTGAGCACGGAATCGAAGATGGCGTTGAGCACGCCGCGCTGATACTTGCGCAGCTTGATCCCCGAAGCCACCTGCGTGAAGCGCTCGGGTTCTCTCAGCAGCCATTTGTAATGCGGGATGAATTGGGTCAAAGGTTCCTCGGGGATAATTGATTCGTGATTGGGCACTTGGGAGATCAGTGAATAGTGATTGGGCATCAGGCGCTCAGGTTGAAGATTTTCCTGAATACTGCTCACTGATTACTGATTACTGATTACTGGTCACTTGTTCCTGAACTGCTCCCCGAATTTTTTCAGCTCCGGCCATTCCTCCTCCAGTTCCAGCAGAGCCTGACGCAGCAGGGCGGCGGGATCGAGCTCCTGGTTGGCCAGGTCGCGCTGGGCTTTAAGCATGCGCGCCAGCGCGGGGGCGGTCTTGCCGATGGTGTCGAGCAGTTCGAGCTGCTCTTCGAGTTCAAGCTGGTCGTTCTGTTTTGCAGCGGCCTTGTGAATGAGGCCGCGCAGGATCTCGATTTCGCGGTCCAGTCCATCAGCGGTGTTCAGGTCAGCGGGTGGCGCCGCCCTGACGGGTGCGTGTGCGGGTTTCTTACGGGTCATGTTCCTCCAGATAGAAATAATGTTCTATATTGATATCAACATCATCCCACGCCCGGCGCGCTTTGTCAACTTGCCCTGGGGGAAAGTTTTTGAGGCAAAAACCTGCCAATCTGGCAGGTTTTGAGGGGAAATTCGCAGCGGATCGAATTACTGGTTTTCTTCGTCCGTCAACCAGTTGAGGGGGTTGTTGGCGACGTATGCCGCGATCTGTTCGTATTCGTGGTCGGTTGAGATGATATGCGCGGTTTTTGCGCCCCCGAGCGTCCGTCGCGAGAGGGGGAGAAATAATACCGTTGCCAGACAGGCACACCGGGGGTATGGGTCATTTGATTGATGCGCCGCGCCGGGAAGGTATTGAATTGCCGCGTAATTTCGGATAACGGGATTTTCTTTGCAGGGGCGGGTTCTGAACCCGCCCCTGCAATATGATCGAAAACTAATCGCAGTTGGGCACACCGAGGAAGCAGGGCATCTGGTCCGCGAGCAGATAGACCAGAGACATGACGGTGAAGAGCAGCACCAGGGCGTTAAGCAGGATGGCGGGGAGGCGTTCCTTTTTGTTGACCCGGCTCCCGGCGAGGCGCAGGATGGCTAACAGGCTCATAAAGAACAGGGCGAACATCAGCCACAGGTAGAGGAAGATGGCATAAGGGAACGGGTCGGGGATGCCGCCGAGGTTAACGCTCTCCATGACGGCGAAGGGCACGGTGCACAGCAAACCGAGCAGGATGGGCGTGATAAAGCGTTTGAATCTCTTATTCATAATTATGTCCGTAGTTTCGAGGGTGGGAGTGTACCTTTTCTTTAAACATTTGTAATACACAACAAATTTTTCCGAAGGTCGATCAAAAATTGTCGAAATTATCACTGTTATTATTTGTCTTTATTGATGTTACTCCACGGGTGATAGTTCGCACTCAGCCGTTGCCCGCTGCCCGCTACACAGTTAATGTCTGGGTTTTCAGCGGTTTTTCAGCGTGTCCCTGATCCACTTGAACGCGCGCGCCCTTGGTGAAGAGCCGTAGCCCGGCGCGCTGCTCTGTTTGCCGGTGGGCGGGTCGCCGCCTTTGAAAGCGTTCCGGGCGAAGACGGTGTTGTCGCTGATGTTCACCATGACCACTTCCATCTTCCTGCGGTAAGCCGGTTGTCCGTCGGTGTAACTGCCGGTGAGGATATTGGTGTTGTTGACCAGCACGATCACGTTGATCTCGGCGGGATCTTTGGCGCGAAGTGCATAGGGCAGGTGGCGGGTCAGATTGCGGTCCGCCTTGAATTCGCCCAACGCCGCCTCTTCCCTGTCGTCTTCGGTTTTCACGCTGACCACAATGGCGCGCGCCGGTACGGGTGCATCCTCAGTAAAGTACACCTCGACCCCGTATTGCCCCTGCGCCTGCAAAAATTCCTCCAGGAACTGCCCGTTCGCCTTTACGTAATTGTTAAAAAAGACCTGGTACTTATTAAACACCGCGCCGGAGACGAGGTTGAAGATCAATAGCGCGCCCAGGGCGGCGATTATCAGCCAGATGGCGAGCTTATTTGTTGGATGAACGCTGGTATTTTTCATTAAGCCCTCTTTAAGTCAGGGCGAACAGGCAATTGATCAATTCATTATACAATTTTTCGATCAGCGACAACGCATTGCTTTACCGGGTCAGGTAACGTTGCTCATCCCTAAATGAATAGTGTAAATAGACAATTCAGGTAGAATGGAGGTTGTCAGGTGCCACTTGAAAAATCACCTCCGGCTTTCCTCTCTCAAGCGTTCCCGCCCGGTGCTCTTCGCGCTGCTGGCAGCGGGGCTGTTCGCGCTGAACGCGCCGCTTTCCAAGCTGCTGCTGGGCAGCATCGATCCGCTCTTCCTGGCGGCGCTGCTTTACCTGGGTGCCGGCGCGGGTATGCTGGCGGTCTGGCGTTTACGCCGCGCTGGCAGTACGCAAAACCGCGAGTCCGGCCTGACGCGTAAAGAGCTACCCTACATCGCGCTCATGATCCTGCTGGATATCGCCGCTCCTACCACCCTGTTGTATGGATTACGCCTCACCAACGCAGGAACCGCCGCACTGCTGGGCAACTTCGAGATCGTAGCCACTACAATCTTCGCACTGCTGCTCTTTCGCGAAGCGGTGGGCAGGCGCCTGTGGCTGGCGATCGGGCTCATTCTGTGCGCCAGCCTGCTGCTGAGTTTCGAGGATATCAGCGCGCTGCGGCTCTCAGCCGGGGCGCTGCTGGTGCTGTTGGCCTGCGCCTGCTGGGGGCTGGAAAATAACTGCACGCGCATGCTTTCCATCAAGGATCCGCTGCAGGTGGTGGTCATTAAGGGGTTTGGTTCCGGGTTGGGGGCGCTGCTGGTGGCTTCCATCTGGGGCAGCCTGCGCGCGCCCTTCTGGGCTATCTTCGCCGGGTTGGCGCTGGGATTGGTGGCATACGGCTTGAGCATCTTTTTCTATGTGCGCGCGCAGCGCGATCTGGGCGCTTCGCGCACCAGCGTTTATTACGCCGCGGCTCCGTTCATCGGTGTCCTGTTCTCCTGGCTCATCCTTGGAGAGAAGGTCAACCCGGTGTTTCTGCTGGCGCTGGGGGTCATGTTGCTGGGCGCGCTGCTGGCCGTGACCGAGCAGCACCGCCATCCTCACCTGCATAAAGCGCTGACGCATGAGCACCGCCACTCGCATGATGACGGTCATCACGCGCACGCGGAAATATTCTCGGGTGAGCACAGCCATGCCCATACTCATCAAGCGCTGGACCACGAGCATCACCACCATCCAGACGCGCACCACCGCCACGGGCACGGTTAATATTGACTAACATCCTGCTCGAAAATTGCAGTGTGTCCTTACTAGTCTATAATTGTCATTGCGAGGGCGTTTTTCCCGAGGCAATCTCATACTTTTGATAGGGATTGCCCCGCCGCGCTCAGGGAGCATATACCGCTTCAGGGCAGGCAGAATGGGGTTCGCAATGACATACTCTACTTGAAATTCCCCCCGCACCCTCTATAATCAAATAAGACAGGCTGCTCACCCCTCTCCGCGCCGCCGTTCACCGCGCCTGGTCAAGGTGGAATCATGAACAAGAAACGCCCGTTTTTGCTGCTCGTCTCCCTGCTCATCCTCAGCCTTGCGTGCAACCTGCCGTTCATCGGGTCCGGCGGCGATGCCATCCCCGAGGATGAGCTAAGCGGTGCGCTAAATCTCATGAGCGGCTACGATACTTACTTCGGTGTGATGGAGACATTCGACATTAACGAGTACGGCTTCCCGAATGTGCTTTATTACACACTGCCGGAGGAGGAGATCGCTGAGGGCATTTACATGCAGCAGTTATATTCCATGGAGAATCGCGACAGTAATGGCTACCGAGCCGGGACAACCTATTTTTTGCGCAATGATACTGATGCAGACGCTTACGTTGAAGTAGTTATCGATGTACCAAAGGAAATCGCCCCCACATTCGACGATATGACCTTATCGCAGGCGCCCCTGGAGATCATTGAACCGGATCCAAAGGGCAGGTTCGGGTTCCACCTGAAGGCAAAATCTCCGCCGCAGGTAAACCTGGCGGTTATTTCCAACATCATATCCGTCCCGGCGGGTTACGACCCGGATAAGGCCTTTATGGATATGGTCCTTGCCTCCAGCGCCAATGACCTGTGCAAGCGGGTATTTTCGGATGATGAGAAGCTGAACAAAGAAATGCAGGACATGTATTATTTCAACGTGGTCAGGGATTTCAAAGATCATGTTGAAGCCGGGAGTCTGGCCTGGTCGTGCGCTTCCATTAAAGACAAGGACCTTGCCAACACCTGTGCCGCGTTGCTGCAAACAGACCGCAGGTTCTGCGATGAAATTAAAGACCGGGTCAACAAAGAAAGGTGCCTGGCGCAGCTGGTGAATGATGCCTGCCTGTCAGTGCCGCTCGAAACGCGCGAGCTGTGCATCGCGGAAGGCGCGCTTGAACTAAAGTCCTTTGGTGCCTGCCTTGAAGTCGGCGAGCCGGATATCAAAAACGACTGCATCGCGCGTGTGATGAGCAGCCAGAAATATTGTGACAGGATCGTGGATGATGACCTTAGAGGGCAGTGTTATTACAATATTGGTATCCGTGAAGCGGACGAAGACTCATTGGCGGAAACCGAAGCAGCGGAAGAGACAGAAGAACCCGAAAATACTGAAGAACCTGAAAAGATGGAAGAATCTGAAGAAACAGGTATTGATCTATTCTCTGGGGGAGGAATTTTTAGTGGGGATATGTTCTCATCGAAAAAGGCGAAAGTCTACTGCAACAGCTTTACTTCACTGACAGGGGTGTACCCCGTGATTAAAACAATAGGCGCCGGCGATGTTTTGACGTGTGTATATGGTGATGAAAAGGACCGTGAAAGCGATGCCTATACATACAAGATGATGCTATCAGTCTGGCAGTATCCCAGTGAGGAAGAGGCTGCCAGCAAGTGGGCAGAAGTAAACGGAACAGACGCTGTGTGGCTTGACCTGGTGCTGTATAAATCTTTGTTGATCAAGCAAGATCATACTGACACAGCGTATTATTACCAGGAGCGCCATCAGTTCAAAGCGGATGGAAAAGATGTGACAGAATACCGGCTTTACGCGGGGCAACTGGTTGGCCGTTATCGAATTGAGTACACTGAATTTAGGCAGCACGATGAAGGCTCCGACCGCTGGAATACAACACTTCAGCAAATCATGGATTTGATCTCAGAATAATCAATTTCAGGAACCTGCTCCCTGATCACCATTCCCTAATCACTGATCTGCAGGTTGTGCCAGACCTCGGCGCTGGCGCGCACGTCCACCTGCTGCGCCGGTGGGAAAGACCCGACCAGGCAGCAGCTGGCATCCACCGCGCTGCTCTCGCAGCCGTAGGCGCCGGCCGCCAGCGTCCACGTACCGCTGGCGTCTTCAGGCAGGAAGAAATAGAAACGTCCCTGGTCATCCGTGGTGGCGGCGTCTTCATCCGCGGCACCCGCTCCCGGCGGGGTGAGGGTGAGCGTGATGTGTGAAGCCGGGCTGCCATCGGGGGTATACACGTGCCCCCTGACGATGATAAAACCGTCGGGGATGACCTCGGGCAGGTCGTAGAAATCACCTTCCAGTTTCAAGAGCTCCAGCTTCATCCAGCCGTGCAGGTCATCATCCGTCTTTACATAAACCCAGCTCCATCCGGGCGCGCGGCCCCAGGCTTCCACTGGTTCGCCTTCGTCGTACATTTCCAGCGCCGGCAGCAGGAACCCGGGTCCGGCGCGCAGGAAGAGGTTGTCGACCGTCACCTCAGCTTTCATCCCATTAAAAGGGGCGGGAGTGACGGCGGCGGTGGGGGGAGCTGTGGGCAGTGAAACGGTCGGCAGCGAGACGGTAGGGCGCAGCGTGGCGGTGGGCGGCAAGGGCTCGGTGGTGATCGGCGCCGGGTAGGTGCTGGTAACCGTTGTGGGAGCCAGCCTGCCGCAGCCGGCGGTCAGCACCAGCGCGGTCGTTAGGGTCAGGGCGATCAGAATACGTTTCATATAAGTTTTCCTTTTGGGTGACGTAACTCACTTGAGAATAGACGCTTTAACAGGGCTGTGTGTTCCAGCAATTATCCAGCAATTGTATCTTATTCAGGTTGGGCAGGCAGCCCTCTCCCTCTGGACAAAATACCACGGCAGGTGTATAGTTCGCCATCGTACTATTTACTTAAAGGATGCCGGGAATGACCGAGACACAGGACAAATCAGAACGCATGCGCAGGCAGTTGAAAAACATGGCTGCCGGCGAGGATATCCGCGGCATGGAGATCGCCCATGATATCCGTGTGCTGAGCCGCCTGTACGACCTGGCGGTCAGCCGTTCGCCCGAGTTTGGCGAGCTCTCCGGTCCGCGCCTGGGCATTTTACTGCGCCTGCTGATGGAGGAGGAACACGGCAACACCCTGGGGGTCAACCCCACCCGCCTCAGCCTGTACCAGGACGTCAGGAAGAACACCATCACCTCCCTGCTCAAAGGACTTGAAGAAAGCGGGCTCATCGAACGCTCACCCGATCCTTCAGACCGGCGTGCCGCGCTGGTGCGCATCAGCCCGGCGGGGCGCGACCTGGTGCGATCCTCCGCCCCGGCGCGCTTTGCCTTCATGAACAATGTCGCGGCGGGTCTGAACGCGGATGAACGCGACCAGCTGCTGGTGCTGCTTGAAAAACTGCGTTGCAGCCTGCTGCCCCACACCGGCTCAAGGTCTTCCTCCGAAGACCGGACGGCTTAGAAGAAAAGGATTCGATTATCCGTATGCTGCGCATCTTCCGTTATCTAAAACCTTACAGGCTCGCTGTACTCGTGGTCGTTTTGCTCTTGTTCGGGCAGGCCATGGCAGAGCTGGCGCTGCCCAATTACATGTCGGAGATCGTCAATGTCGGCATACAGCAGGGCGGCATCGAGAACGCTGTCCCCGAGGTGCTGGGTTCCAGCCAGCTTGAGCGCATGCTGCTCTTCCTCTCACCTGAGGAGCAGGCTGCGGTACGCGCGGCTTACTCGCCTCTCGACCCTTCCGCAGCCGGGTACGATCGGCTGCTCAAGCGCTTTCCTGCTGCTGCTGAAGGCGACACGCTCGTGCGTGCAGCGCTTACTCCGGAAGAGATCGATCTCCTCAATCCGCTCACCGGGCGGGCGCTGCTGGCAGTTTCCATGCTGGAACAGGCCGCCAGCGACCCGGCGAAAGCCGCTGCCCTCAGCCAGCAGACCGGCATGGACCTCAGCCAGCTGCCCGCCGGGGTGGATGTCTTCACCATGTTGCAGCAGCTGCCCCCCGAGCGACTGCAGCAGATAGTCAGCATGGTCAGCGGGCAGTTCACCGCGCTCGATCGCAGCATGGTCACACAGGCGGCTGCCGCTGCGGTGAAAGCGGAATACCTGGCGCTGGGTGCTGACGCGCAGCGCCTGCAGACCTCTTACATTCTACGCGTGGGAGCCTTGATGCTGCTGCTCACACTGGCAGTGGCAGGCGCGGTGATCATAATCAGCCTGCTCTCTGCGCGCACTGGCGCGGGGTTCGCGCGCGACCTGCGCCGCGACATCTTCAGCAAGGTCGAGAGCTTTTCAAAGGCCGAGTTCGAGACCTTTTCCACTGCCTCGCTGATCACCCGCTCCACCAACGATGTGACGCAGATGCAGATGGTGACGACCATGGGCATGCGCATGCTCTTCTTCGCTCCCATCATGGCGGTTGGCGCCATCATCCGCGCGGTCGAAAAAAGCCCTTCAATGACATGGATCATCGCGCTGGGGGTGGGAACGCTGCTGGTAATGGTCATCACCATCTTCTCGATCTCCCTGCCGCGTTTCAAACGCATCCAGACGCTTATCGACCGTCTCAACCTGGTGACGCGTGAGAACCTCTCCGGCATCATGGTCATCCGCGCGTTTAATTCGCAGGATTTCGAGCTCAAGCGCTTTGATAAAGCAAACATTGACCTGACGGAAAACTCCCTCTTCGTCGGCCGCGTCATGGTGACGCTCTTCCCGTTCATGACCCTTATCATGAGCGGTCTTTCCCTGCTCATCATCTGGGTAGGCAGCCACCAGGTGGCGGCTTCTGCCCTGCAGGTGGGCGACATGATGGCGTTTTTACAGTATGCCATGCATGTGGTCTTTTCCTTCCTGATGATCTCGATGATGTTCATCTTTCTGCCGCGGGCTGCGGTTTCTGGGCGACGCATTGACGAGGTGCTCAGCATTGAACCCACCATCAAAGACCCGCCTCAGCCCCGATCATTCGATTCGGGGTCGCGCGGATTGATCGAATTCCGCAATGTCTCCTTCCGCTACCCCAACGCGGAGGAGAATGTGTTATGCGGCATCAGTTTTACCGCGAAACCCGGTGAGACCACCGCCATTCTTGGAGGCACCGGTTCAGGAAAATCCACCCTGGTCAATCTCATCCCGCGTTTCTTCGATGTAACCGAAGGCGCTGTGTATGTGGATGGGGTAGACGTGCGCGAGGCGGCGCAATCTGACCTGCGGGAGCGCATCGGGTATATCCCCCAGCGCGGCGTGCTTTTTACGGGCACTGTCGCAAGCAACCTGCGCTATGGTGATGAAAACGCTTCCCCCCAGGAGCTGCAGCAGGCGGTGCAAACCGCGCAGGTAGCCGGATTTATCGCGGAGATGGAAGGCGGGATGGACGCACCCATCGCGCAGGGCGGTTCGAACGTTTCGGGAGGGCAGAAGCAGCGGCTGGCCATCGCCCGTGCGCTGCTCAAAAAGCCGCCCATCTACATTTTCGATGATGCGCTTTCAGCGCTGGACTTTAAAACAGACGCGGCACTGCGCCGCGCCCTGGCAAAAAGCGCTGATAAAAGCACCATGATCATCGTGACACAACGTGTTTCCACTATTAAACACGCCGAGCAGATCGTGGTGCTGGATAACGGCGAAGTGGTCGGCAGGGGAACGCACGACCAGCTGCTGCAGAGTTGCGATACCTACCGTGAAATGGTGGCTTCGCAGCTCAGCGGAGAGGAGATGCTGCGATGAGCCAGGCTAACACTCCCTCCCGGCGGCCTGAACCCATGCCGCGCCACGGACCGGGCGGCGGTCCCCCCGGTATGCTGCGCGGCGGCGAGAAAGCGCGTGATTTTAAAGGCACCATGGCCAGGCTGCTGCGCTACCTCAGCCCGTACAAGTTTCAATTCATCATCGTACTGATCTTTGCTGTCGCGTCCACGATCTTTAATATCGTTGGACCCAAGATACTGGGTCAGGCCACCACCAAGTTGTTTGAAGGAGTGGTGGGTTTGATCGCCGGCACGGGCAGCGGCATCGATTTTGTGGGCATCGGCAACATCCTTCTCCTGCTGGCGGGGTTGTACATCGCCGCCGCTGTATTCGGTTTTGTGCAGGGCTGGATCATGACCGCGGTCTCGATGAAACTCACCTACCGCTTCCGCAGGGAGATCTCTGAAAAGATCAACCGCCTGCCGCTGCGCTACTTCGATTCCACCAGCCAGGGCGAGGTGCTTTCACGGGTGACCAACGATGTGGATACGGTCAGCCAGACGCTGAACCAGAGCCTGACCCAGATCATCACCTCGGTCATCACCCTGGTGGGTGTGCTGGTGATGATGCTCTCCATCAGCTGGATCATGACGCTGGTGGTGCTGGTCATCCTGCCCATCTCCGCAATTTTCATCCGCGTGCTGGTGAAGTACTCGCAGAAGTACTACAAGCAGCAGCAGGATTACCTGGGGCACGTGAATGGGCATGTAGAGGAGATGTACGGCGGGCACATCGTGGTGAAGGCTTTCAACGGTGAAAAACGCAGCGTTGAAGAATTTAACCGCCTGAACCAGACGCTTTTCAGTTCCGCCTGGAAATCACAATTCATCTCCGGGCTGATGATGCCGATCATGAACTTTGTTGGCAACCTCGGGTATGTGGGGGTCGCGGTGCTCGGCGGTGTGCTCGCCTTCCGCGGCGTTATCACCGTTGGTGATATACAGGCGTTCATTCAGTACGTGCGCAACTTCACTCAGCCCCTCACGCAGATCGCCAACATTTCCACCGTGCTGCAGCAGACGGCGGCTGCCTCGGAGCGTGTTTTCGAATTCCTCGCTGAGGTTGAGGAGCCGCCTGATACCGAGGCCCCCGTTCAACTGGCCAATATTCAGGGGCATGTCGAGTTTCGTAATGTGCATTTCGGCTACAACCCGGAAAAGACCATCATTAATGATTTCTCTGCCGAAATTAAACCGGGTCAAAAGATCGCCATTGTCGGGCCAACCGGCGCCGGAAAGACCACCATGGTGAAGTTGTTGATGCGTTACTATGATATCCAGGGCGGCAAGATCCTGGTCGACGGGCACGACATCCGCGATTTCACCCGCAAGGGACTGCGCGACATGTTCGGCATGGTGCTGCAGGACGCCTGGTTGTACAACGATACCATCATGGAGAACATCCGCTACGGTCAGCTGGATGCCACTGACGAAGAGGTGTATCAGGCCGCGCGCACTGCCAATGTTGACCACTTTATCCGCACCCTGCCGGAGGGTTACAACATGGTCCTGGATGAAGAAACCTCCAATATTTCGCAGGGGCAGAAGCAGCTGCTGACCATCGCCCGGGCTGTGCTCTCGCGGCCGCGCATCCTGATCCTGGATGAAGCCACTTCATCCGTGGATACCCGCACCGAGGTGCTCATCCAGAAAGCCATGGATGCCCTCATGCGCGGGCGCACATCCTTCATCATCGCCCACCGCCTTTCCACCATCCGCAACGCTGACTGGATACTGGTTATGAACAATGGTGATATCGTTGAGCAGGGCACCCACGAGGAACTGCTCGCCCGAAACGGTTTTTATGCCTCGATCTACAACAGTCAGTTCGAGGAAGCTGAAATCTATTAATTCACAGCTCAAATGCCGGGTCCCTGTTAACGCGACGGGGACCCGTTTTAATTCCCGCCGCGCAGTAATATTAGAGGGTGGCTCCCCACTTGCGCGGATTTCGTCTCCTCTTCCACAAGCGCGTCAAGCTGTGGCATAATCACTGACATACAAAGCTCAGAGGCTAACATATGGAAATCAATAATATCTGTATCATCGGACTGGGTTATATCGGGCTGCCGACTGCCGGCATGTTCGCTAAAAAAGGGGTCAGGGTCACCGGTGTGGATAGTGATCCGCGGGTGGTCGAGAGCCTGCGCCACGGCAAAGTGCACATACACGAACCCGGATTGACAGACCTAGTCACTTCTGTTTTCCGCGATGGTTCCCTGGCGGTTGCTTCAGTCCCCGTTCCGGCGGACGCTTTTATCATCGCGGTGCCGACGCCTTTCTATGACGATAAAAAGGCTGACCTCAGTTATGTGCGCTCCGCCGCTGAATCCATCGTGCCGGTGCTGCGCCGCGGCAACCTGGTAGTGCTGGAATCCACTTCACCCCCGCTCACCACGCAGCGCGTGGTAAAACCCATTCTTGAGCAGTCCGGGCTGAAAGCAGGAGAGGATTTTCTGCTGGCCTATTCACCTGAGCGCGTGCTTCCGGGTCAGATCATGAAAGAGCTGGTGGAAAATGCCCGCGTTATCGGCGGCATCAATGAAGCTTCAGCACAGGCGGGCAAGGCCATGTACCTCAAGTTCGTCGCCGGCGAGATCGTGCTTACCGATGCCACCACCTCCGAGATGGTAAAGTTAATGGAAAATACCTACCGCGACGTGAACATTGCCATCGCCAACGAATTCTCGCGCCTGGCGGAGCGCTTTGGCGTGGATATTTGGGAGGCCATTGCCATTGCCAACCGGCACCCGCGTGTACGTATCTTAAATCCCGGCCCCGGTGTGGGCGGGCACTGCATCAGCGTGGATCCCTGGTTCCTGGTGGAATCCGCGCCGGATATCAGCCGCCTGATCCGCACCGCCCGCGAAGTGAACGATTCCCAGCCGGCCTTTGTGTTCGAAACGCTCAACAAACTGATGCCAACCCTGCAGGGACGGCGGGTCGCGGTGCTCGGGCTGGCATTTAAGCCTGATGTCGATGACCTGCGTGAAAGCCCCGCCATCGAGGTCGTGCGCGAACTGATCGCTGCCGGGGCGGTGGTGACCGCCTGGGAGCCGTTCAAACCCGATTTTGTGATCCCGGGTGTGGAGATGGCAGCAAGCTTGGAAGAAGCAGTCAGGGATGCCGAAGCATTGCTGCTGCTGGTGGGGCACAGCCAGTTTAAAACGCTTGACCCTGCTGAAATGGCTCAACTGACCCCTGCACGCCTGGTGCTCGATACTGTAAACGCATGGCCTGCAGAAACCTGGCGCGCGGGCGGGTTCACGCTTGAAAAACTGGGCGACAGGAAGAATTCACCGCGATGAGCCCGATCCGTGTACTTTCAATATTTGGCACCCGGCCTGAGGCAGTAAAGATGGCGCCTGTGGTGCAGGCGCTTCAGCAGCAGCGCGGCATCGATTCCATTGTGTGCGTCACTGCGCAGCATCGTGAAATGCTCGACCAGGTGCTTGACCTGTTTCAGATACAGCCGGATCATGACCTGAACCTGATGCGCCCTGACCAGTCGCTGGCGGACCTCACCGCAGGCATTCTCACCAGCCTGGATCCGGTGCTGGCAAAGGAAAACCCTGATTGGGTGCTGGTGCAGGGAGACACGACCACAGTGATGGCGGCTTCTCTGGCGGCCTTCTACCGCAGCATCAGGGTGGGGCACGTTGAAGCAGGGCTGCGCACAGGCGATAAACGCCAGCCTTTCCCTGAGGAGATCAACCGTCATCTTACCACCGTGCTTGCTGACCTGCATTTTGCCCCTACCGAACGCAGCCGTGATAACCTGCTGCGCGAGGGAGTGGCGGAAGCGCGCATTAAGGTGACCGGCAACACAGTCATTGATGCCCTGCAGCAGATCATCCGTACAGATACACCCCCTCAGGTACGCGACTGGCTGGAGGAGTGGGGCATTCGACCCGGCGGCAGGAGGCTGGTGCTCGTAACAGCGCACCGGCGCGAAAATTTTGGCGAACCCATTCAGCATATTTGCGAAGCCATAGAAAACCTCGCGCGATGTTATGGCAACGACCTGCACATCGTTTACCCGGTGCACCTGAACCCGAACATCCAGGAGCCGGTGTACAGGCTGCTGTCCGGTGTTCCGGGCATCATCCTGGTAAAACCCGTGGATTACGTTTCTCTCATCCACCTGATCAAGCATGCGGCCATAGTCCTTACGGATTCAGGTGGTATACAGGAGGAAGCTACCGGACTTGGCAAACCCGCGTTGGTGCTGCGCGAAGTGACCGAACGGCCTGAGGGGGTGGATGCAGGCGTGCTCAGGCTGGTGGGTTCCACTCCCGAAGTCATCGTGCGCGAAGCCTCGCGTCTGCTGGATGACCCTGACGCGTACGCGGAAATGGCGCGCGTCACCAGCCTTTTCGGTGATGGTAAAGCTGCCGGCAGGATTGTGGAAGCACTTCTCAGCCAACCGGAGCATATCCGGTATTGAAAAAAGGGGATTGCTTGTGAACCTGGTTCAGAAGAAGAAGGTCTGTATTCTTCCGCAAAGACTTGGGTTGGGTGGTCCAGCGGCCTTCCAGGGCGGGTTGATCAGCGTTTTACAGCGGCGCGGGATCGATATCAGCAGCGATCCGCTTGAAGCGGGCAATGCCGCCATCCTGGTTTTTGGGGCAGCCAGGAATACCGGTGAGATCGTTCTTGCCCAGCGCGCCGGCGTGCGGGTGGTGCAGCGCTTGAACGGCATGAACTGGGTTCACCGCCGCAGGTTCACCGGGATCAAGCATTTTTTAAAAGCTGAATATGGAAATCTTAAACTGCGCAGGTTGCGTAAAAGCGCTGATGGCATCATTTACCAGAGCGCTTTCGCGCGTTCCTGGTGGGAGAGGGAAGATGGCAGGCTGGAAAAACCCCAATTCGTCATCCACAATGGGGTTGATCTTGAGTTCTTCTCGCCTGACCCCGTCACCCTCCCCCCTGACCGTTACCGCGTGTTGATGGTCGAAGGGCACCATGGTGGAGGATATGACCAGGGCCTGGTTACCGCGGCGCGGCTGCTGCAGCAGTTGAGAAACCTGGCAGACCGGGCGTGTGAACTGGCAGTGGTCGGAGATGTGCCAGCGGCGCTGAAGCAGGAGATCGATAACTTCGGCGTGACTGTCAAATGGCTGGGTGTGGTTCAGCGGACGGAAATTCCCGCGATCGACCGTTCAGCGCACCTGCTCTTTTCAGGCGATGTTAATGCCAGCTGCCCCAACTCTGTGATCGAAGCCATGGCCTGCGGCTTACCCGTGGTCGCGTATGATACCGGTGCGCTGCCTGAACTGGTGAGCACTGATGCCGGACGGATTGCACCTTACGGGGCAGATGTTTGGAAACTGGAACCGCCGGATATTGCATCGCTCGCGAATGCCGCCTGGCAGGTGCTGCAAAACAGGCAGGCACTCAGCCGCGGGGCCAGGGTGCGGGCAGGATCGAATTTCGATATTGAAAGAGTCGCTGACAGGTATTTGACTGTTCTGTTGGGGGAGTAAGGATTCTGAACGCTCAAGCGTTCTTTGTACTGCGTAAAAAGAGTAAGGTACCGATACCCACAACGAAGAGGATGGTCACGACCGCCAGAATAACCCCATCTGTCAACCCATACTCTGATGACAGGGGCCGTTCAGTGGCTGCGATGGTGGCGTCCATTGTGATTGCCGCGGGGGTAGGTGTTGCCAGCGGGTCGAATTCACCGCCAGGCTTGGGTCCGCTCAGGATCATCGCGCCGACCAATAACGCCAGCACGAACAGCACCAAAAGCAGCCTGCCGGCGAACCCCGGTTCTTGGGTGATCTTTTGCCAGACTTTCAAAAAAAAGCTTTTCACATTCAACATCCAGCGATCATTCTGCAAGCGCTTTTATGATCTTGTTTGAGGATTCGATATAGGTCGTCTGTTTTCGCAGCATCTCGCTGGTGGCCTGGGTAAACAACGGGCCAACCCTGTCCACGATTTGATTTGAAGGCGCGAGGCGTGCAGATTCAGCGATCTCAAGAAGTATACCTGATACTTCACTGTTCTCCCAGGATGTCAGCGCCGCGCTGCTCACGGGCAGCAATCCCGCGGTTTCGGTCCATGCGGCCTGGAATTCAGGGTCCACCAGGTAAGCTGCCAGCTGCAGGTAAAGGCTCAAGCGCTCTGGAGCGGTCTGCGGGAAGGCGAGCACCCATCCTTCAGCCAGGGTAAGCGACTCCTCATCAAAAGACGGCAGGGATGTGATAGCGGTATTCTCAGGAAGCTCAGACAGATATTGTGACGCCTTGATGATCGCGTAGGTAGCCCGCGAATCTTTTACAGCCTGCCAGGATTCATCAAAGGTGGTGTAATCGGTCAACCAGTAAGGGAAAACATCTGAATTTGCCCCTTCAGCCAGGAACATGAGGGTTTGCTGTAAAGCTACTTCATCAAGGCTGATTTGGAGCTCGTTCTGGGTAAAATCCCCTCCTCTATTCATGTACAGGAGTAAGGTGGTAGATCCCAGCGGCTCAGAGGCGGGGAATGCCAGCACCTTTTTCAGCTGGATCACCTCCTGCCACGATAAGGGTGGATAGACCACCTGCTGTGATTTATATGCCATGCATAAAGCATCTGCCGCGAAAGGCAGACCGTAGTTCAGGTCATGCGCGCGCGCCATTTCTTTGGCAAAAGTGAATGGTTCCACCCCTAAAGCCGGATTGTTTTCAACCTCGATCGGGGTGATGAGCCCGCTGTTCACGGCGGTTTCCAGGTCAGTGTGAGGCAGGATGAGCAATCCTGGCACAACCGCAGGGGCTGCCAGGCTGGCGGTGCCGAGTGCATCCAGCAGTCCGCCTGCACCGGATAACGCTTTAATCCGGACATTGACCGTGATCTCTGGGTTCTCGGTGCTGAACGCCTGCAGCTGCTGCCTGAAGAGACGCCCTTCAGGCGAACCATTTTCGGGGTCAAGATCAGGCGGCAGCCAGATAGTGATCTCATTCAGATCTTGTTCGGCCAGCGGCGGGGTTTCTGTCTCAAGGGGTACTGCTGTCGGGGTTACCTCAGGCGTTGCGGTGGGCAGAGGCTTCGCCGGTGTACTGCCAAGAAATGGCAACTCGGCCAGCAATTGTTCGCAGCCTGTGGTGGTGAAAATCAACACCAGGGTTAACAGCAGCGCTGCAGAGCGGACGCAAGTTTGCTTCACTTATTCTCCAACCTGATCTCGCGACTTAACAAACCGGTCAATAAGGTAAGCGCGTGCCCGTAGTCATCCATGTCGATCAGCTCAGAAGGTGAGTGCACATAGCGGCAGGGGATGGAAAGCGCGCCTGAAGGCATGCCGCTTTTTGAAATTTGCATTGCGCGGGCATCGGTAGAACCGATATCCAGCACCTCGAGCTGGTAGGGGACCTTCAATACCTTGGCGCCTGCCACCATCCAGTTGACCACTGCAGGGTCTGCGATGTGTCCCACATCCCGCACTTTGATGGCGGGGCCTTCGCCCAGGCTGACCTGCATCTTGATCCCCAGGATATCGCCTACGGGGGTTACATCCAGTGCGATGCCCAATTCAGCGTCAAGCTGGTAAGCCGCGGTAGTTGCTCCACGCGATGCCACCTCCTCCTGGGTGCTGAACACAAAATATAGTTCGTGCGGTGTTTTGGTAATTTTTTTGATCGTTTCAATCATCAGGGCGCAGGCAACGCGGTCATCCAACGCCTTTGAGCTGACACGCTTTCCCATATCCAGGAACTCCCTGTCAAAAACCGCCAGGTCACCCGTCTTCACCGGGCAATCCTTTTTACTGCTCGCCCCTACATCAATAAAAAACTGGCTGATAGGTTGGATCTTAGAGGGGTCTTCATATCTGTCAGAGTTGATGACCCCGCGGGTTCCATTAAGAAACACCACCCGGTTGCCCGGGAGATAACGGGGAAATACAGAACCAATATTGCTGAACCTCACCTGGCCATTCTTTTCAACGTGGCTCACGATGACACCGATTTCATCCATATGAGCGGCGACCATCACCCGCATTCCACCGCTGGTTTTGGTTCCCAGCCGGGCGATCAGGTTGCCCATGGCGTCCGCGCGTAATTCCTGAACGTGCGGCTTGATGATCTCTTTTATGGCTTCACGAATAGCGGATTCATAACCGGAGGGTCCCGGAATCTGCGCAAGTTGTTTTATGAGTTCTTTCATGAGAGGTCCTTTTATCCGTTGTGATTATCGATCGTTGTTCAAAATGCTTCGATCCGACTTCTCCAGCACCTGGTGCAGTAATGCCAGTGTGTGCTGCCAGTCTGTCACACTGGCGTGGAGGATCGGTGAGTGGGCGTACCTGCCGGGGATGGAAACTGAAACGCTCGGTATTCCGCCGCGGGTGATGTGAATGGCACCCGCGTCAGTCCCGCCGCCGCCTGGCTGGCGGAACTGATAGGGAATGCCTTCCGTCTCTGCGAGCCTAACCAGAAAGCGGATCAGGCGCGGATCGGAAATGGTGCCCGCGTCTGCCAGGTAGATTGCCGGACCTGCTTCAAGCCGGCAGTTATAAAGCACGTTCTCCTCATCGCTTTCCAGCATCGGCAGGTCAAATGCCGGCGTTGAATCAACCACGAAAGCCATCTCGGGTTCAAAATCGTAGGCGGCTACACGAGCCCCGCGCAATCCGAGTTCCTCCTGAACCGTGAAAGCAAAAAACACTTCAAGTTTTGCCGGATTGCGCTTGGCGAGTTCGATCAGGGTGGCTACTCCCAGCCGGTCATCCAGCGCTTTACCGAACAGGCTGTTGCCATTGCGCCAGAAACGCGTCGCGAAAGTGGCATAATCACCAACACCCACCTTGCCGGCGCAGGCCGGGCTGATGTCAATGCGCAGCTGCTTCATTGGAGTGGCGTGTTCCCGCTCCCCGGGGCTGGTCAGATGAATTGGTTTGCTGCCGATCACACCCGGCAGGTGATCTTTACCGACGATAACGGGTTTTGCCGCCAGCTGCCTTTCATCGATCCCGCCGACCGCCTCGAAAGCGTAACAACCCTCGCCATCCTCCTGCACCAGCATGAAGCCGATCTCGTCCATGTGGGCTGCGAGCATGATCCGCATCGCTCCCGGTTTCCTGGCGCGCTTGATGGCCAGCAGGTTCCCCATGCGGTCAACACGGTACTCATCAACAAATGGTTTGATCTCATCGATCACAATGCTGCGGATATCATCTTCTTTGCCTGAAACCCCAACGGCATTGCTCAATTTTTCAAGCAGTTTGAGTTGCGCGCTGGTGATGGATTTTTTGGTAGTATTCACGCCGCACCTCCGTTGAAGAGAGAGTCCGGTGACCCGGGTTCCAGCCTTGTGATGAAGCGGGCAAGCAGGCGGCCGGCGCGCGTAATATCACTGAGCGCGGCCATTTCCAGGGGCGTGTGCATATACCGGATGGGGATGCCCACCACCATGGTCGGCACACCGGCAGCGGTGATCTGTATGGCCATCGCGTCAGTACCTGAGCTGCGCGGCATGGTTTCAATACTGTGCGGCAGGTCGATCTCTTCGGCAATCTCCATAAATCTTTGTTGCAGCGCCGGGTGGATGTTGCCGCCTACGCCGATCGTTACACCCTTACCTAAAGGGAATGTTTCGTGCGTGTTCAACCCGGGCTCCTGGGCAAAGGTGACATCCACTGCGATTCCCACCTGTGGTTTCAGGTCAAAAGTAGAAGAGAACGCCCCCACAGCACCCCGCTCTTCCTGAACGGTGGCCACGGCCCACAGGTCCCATTGAAGCTGGTAGTTCCTGAGTTCTTCCAGGCAAACGGTCAAAGCGGCTACTGATGCGCGGTTATCCAGGCTGTGTCCGCTGATGAATTTTCCTCCGTGGGTGGTGGGGGTAGTGGCAAATGAAACAACGTCTCCCACGCTGATGTTCTTGCTGATTTCAGCCGTGCTCAAACCCGTGTCAACGAACAGGCGGGGATACACCGGCGCGCTGCCGGCGGGTTGATCCTTTACCAGGCGGTCAGGGAGCATTTGCACAACTCCCTTGTAATCCTTTTGTCCGTGAACCGTTACCAGCTGCCCAGGCAGCACCCGCGGGTCAACACCGCCGATCTGCGTGATCCACAGCAATCCATCACGGATTTCTTTGACCATGAGACCGATGGCATCCATATGCGCGGCGATCATCACGCACGGGTGCTCACCCGGGGTTGATGCCCTGCGCAGGGCGTGCAGCGAGCCTACCCGGCTGATTTGGATCTCGTCTGCCAGCGCTTCCCACTGCTTCTGGATCAGGGTGCACACGGGGTTTTCATAACCCGATATACCGGGCGAGGAAAGCAATTCCTTAAGGAAGAGTTCGATTGACTTCATAAAAAGGCTCCAGTATTATGGCGTGGGGGGTGTATCAGTGATTACTGGCGCGCCAGTACCGGCAGTGATCTCAGGCACGGGGGTATCTGTCTCTGTTGGTAAAGGCATCATGGTAAACGTGGCGGTCGGGGTATCGCTGGGCGTTGCTGTTGGTATCACGTAGGTGCGGGTTGCCGTGAGTGTGGGCGTGATGGAAGGTGTGAGCGTGAAAGTGGCGGTTGGGAACTGCGCAGTCGGTACCGGCAGCGTGGGTTCCCCGGCGGTTGGCTGCGGCTGGGTGACGAAAGCTGTTTCAGTAATGTCAGGGGTGGGGGTTGTGCGGTCGCGAACCCCGTTGCTCACCCATAAAACGATCAACCCCAGCAGGTAACAGGGAATGGTAGCGATGATAACAATGAGCAGCGTAGATTTGACGCGAGAACGTTTAACAGGGTCCTGTATCATGAGGGGTTCCTGAACCTCATATTATCACGTGCTACAGAACTGGGCAAGCGTTCGACCGCAGGCGGACGTGCTCATTTTTTGGGTTCAAGCCCGCCCAACGCGTTGACCTGGCGGATCTCCTGCTGGACGGCGACAAAGAGGCTTTCAGCCTTAAGGTCGGTGATGGTGTAACAGGGCGACTTGAGGTGATCAGCCAGCGCTTGCGCCAGCCCCTGGTCAAACGCCGCGTGTTCCATATTGATCACCACACTGTGAATATTTTCCTTCGCGATCAGGTCTGCGATGTTGTAGGCTTCCTCCTGCGGAGAACTGAACCCGATCGAAACATTGCCAGCGCCGTCGGTCAGCACAATGAGCAGGGGCATCACCTCGGGATGCAGCAGTTTTTCTTTGCGCAGCACCTCGTACGCCATCATTAACCCTGCACTGAGGGGTGTTTTTCCGCCAACCGGGATATCTTCAAGTGCGGCCTCAGCCAGCATCACCGAGTTGGTGGGAGAAAGGACGAGTGTGGCGAGGTTTTTCTGGAAAACGATCAATCCCACCCGGTCGCGCCGCTGATATGCGTCTGTCAACAGCGACATGATAGCGCCTTTGGTGGCGGACATGCGCTCGGCTACAGCCATTGACCATGAAGCATCAACAAGGAAGAGAATGAGGTTGGCGGCTTTACGCACACGTACTTTTTTCATGTAATCTGCCGGTTTTACGGCAAAAGCCACGCGATTCCGGTCTTTGATCTCGCTGCGTTCTTTCTGGAAAGGCGCAGCTGCGCGTACGGTGGCGTCGAACGCCAGGTCATCCGTTCTGCCCTGCGCCGGGCGGGCTTGAATGTATCGCCCGCGTTTGCGCTCTGTACGTGTTACAGAGCGTCGTCCGGCGTACGAGCGCATCATTTTATCCAGGGGTGTGTCTAATTTACGGGGATTGAATTCCTCGCCATCCGGCATCTTTTTACCGGCCGCCCACCAGAACGGATCATTCTTGTTGAACGGGTTCTGCAGGCTTGGTTCTGGTTGCCCCTGCTGCGGGGAGGGTCCGCCGGTTTCTTCCGGCGTCAGACTTTTTTTGGGCTGCCAGACTCCTCGTCTCCCATCTCGGAAAACGTTTCTTCTTCGCTTCCACCCGAAGTCCCGCCCTGCAGTTGTTCAATGCGTTCCTGCAGTTCCTCCATTCCCATTTCATCGCGCTGGAATGGGCCGCTCTTTAGGCGGTGCGGCAGCGCCAGCTCAGCGGCGAGGGCGATATCGCGGTCGTTGATCTGCCGGCGGCCGTCAAAAGCCGCCTGCGCGCGTGATGTTTTAAGGATCACCAGGTCAGAGCGGTGGCCATCCACGTTGAGCGAGGCCGTCAGCGCCGCGATGGAAAGCAGGTTTTGCCGGGTGTAGGTGACTTCATCCACAAGCTCGCGGGCTTTCTCGATCTGGTGCGAAAGTTCCTGTTCTTTTTCCTGCCACGATTGGTAAAAACGGTTGGGGTCTTCTTCAAAAGCGATGTTGCGTTCCATAATCTGAACACGTTCACGCGCATCGCGGATGCCGCGAATCTCAACTGAAAGCGCAAAACGGTCAAGCAGCTGAGGCCGCAGGTCGCCTTCTTCAGGATTCATCGTTCCCACCAGGATGAAGCGGGCAGGGTGGGTGAAGGAAATGCCTTCGCGCTCAACGATGTTCACGCCCATCGCGGCTGCGTCTAAGAGCACATCCACCACGTGATCGTCCAGCAGGTTGACTTCGTCAATGTAAAGCAGCCCGCGGTTGGCTGCGGCCAGCACCCCGGGCTCAAAACTGCGCACGCCCTTCTGGATGGCTTTTTCAATATCCAGTGTACCAACCACGCGGTCTTCAGTTGCTGAAACTGGCAGGTTGACGAACGGTGTGTTGCGGGTGATAGCTTCGAGTTTTTCACTTCTCTCGGCGCGTTCGCGGCATTCAGTGCACCAGGTGGCGGGTTTTTCGGGATCACAGCCAAACCGGCATTCCGCGACTACTTTTACACTTGGCAGCAGCGCGGCAAGTGCCCGGGCAGCGGTGGATTTGGCAGTCCCTCTTTCGCCGCGGATCAGCACCCCGCCGATTCGGGGGTCAACCGCGTTGAGTACAAGAGCGCGGCGCATTCTTTCCTGGCCAACAACAGCGGTAAACGGGTAAATCGCGGGCATGGGTTGTTCCTCGGTGTGGTTTTTATTATTGCGCGATAAGTTTACCATAATCCAAATCGCGTGAATGCGGGCGAAGCCAGCCTTATACAAAGTCACGAGACAGGTTAATAAAAACCTCCCGCGCAGAAGACGCGGGAGACGATTATTTGACCGTGTTCAGATCAGGTTCGTTAATTGATATTACAGGCCAAATTCAGATTTGACAACCGGCATGAAGGCGAGAACCGCTACCAGGATGATCAACAGGATCAGCAGTGTGATACCGATCATGGTATATCCCAGAATCAAACCAGCGAGCGCCATTCCATCACCGCTCATCGTGTTGCCGCTGTCGCGGATCTCTTTCTTGGCGAGGTGCCCGGTGATTACAGCGACGATCGAGCCGATAAACGGGATGATTGTCCATCCGATAATTCCCGAAACCAGGCTGATGATCGCCAGGCTGCTGTCACGCTTTGTAACCGGGTAGGCGGGAACTCCTTGTTCATAATTGGTGGGTGTGGTCATTTCTTATCTCCTATTTTTATTGTTTCATCAACAATATATACGGAACTTCATGCGCGGGGTTGCACGAACCCGGTGGAATTTACAGCCTGAGGTTATGAGTAAGGGTATGTTGGTTAAACACCCCAGGTGCTTTTCGGAAGGACCAGTAGCAGTACGATGGCCGCGATCAGTCCCAGAACAAAAAAACCGATCTGGATGTAGCCCAGTATCAAACCGGCGGTGGCCATCCCTTCTCCAGCCAATGCGCCGTGGCTTTCTCTGACCTCTTTCTTTCCGAGGTGACCGGTAACGATGGCCGCGACTGAACCTAAAAGCGGAAGGATCGTCCAACCGAGGATGCCCGTGATCAGGCTGGCAAGCGCCAGGGAGCTGTCTTTGGGATTCAAAGACGGTGGAACGGCTGCCGGCTGAACAGGCAAATCAAGTCTGGGTGGTAAGGTCATTTTAAAACCCTCCTATATAATAACAGGCTCGGGTATTTTAGCATCACGCGCCAAACAGACCGGCGATGGAGAGCACTCCCATCACCGCGAGCACGATGATAAAAATCCCGACCAGAATGATCAGGTAACCGAGAATCAGGCCGATATTGGCGAGCGTCTTCCCTTTCATGTCCGCCAGGCTTTTCCGGATGTCGTAGCGCGCTTTATGCCCCGTGAGCACAGCCATCAAGGCGAATAACGGCGTCAGCAAAAAGGTCAGCACAGGCTTGGCGCCGATCATCGCGAAGAACCACACGTAGGTGCCGACTCCGGCGATAAAACTGAGGATCGCGTACAGGCTGAGCGCCTTTTTCGGTTTTGGTGCTTCTAAGGGGTTTTCTACTTTGGTGTTGAATTCTTCTGTCATATTCCCTCCGTCTTCATTACGATTATACCCATTCCAATAGCCTTTTACCAATATCCAAATCATGATGAATGACTGACCGAACAACGGCAAATGAGACTACTATTTTTTGCTGTTGAATGTAGAATTAGAGGTGGAACAATCTCACGAGCAATCATCAAGGAGAGGTCTATGACAGATAAGAAGATACGTGTCTTGATCGCCAAACCCGGGCTGGATGGACATGACAGGGGGGCGAAGGTGGTGGCGCGCGCGCTCAGGGATGCCGGTATGGAGGTGATCTACACCGGCTTACGGCAATCACCTGAAATGATCGCCGAAGCCGCCCTGCAGGAAGATGTGAACATCATTGGTCTCTCCATCCTTTCAGGGGCGCACCTGGTTCTGGTTCCAAAGGTGATCGAACTGGTGCGGGCAAACGGTCAAAATGATGTCAGGGTATTTGTCGGCGGCATCATCCCTGAAGAAGACATCCCTGTGCTCACAAAAGCCGGCGTCAGCGCCATTTACGGTCCCGGAACACCCACCACAAAGGTCGTTCAGGATATTCTCGACACTTTTCCCTCCGTGTGAGTTGTGGGGTTGCAGATGATCGATCTGGACGCGGTTACCTCCGATAACCGGCTCGCGCTTGCCCGTTTGTTGACCGAGGTCGAAAACCAGACGGTAGAAGGTGACCAGGCCCTGGACCGCTTATTTGTACGCTCCGGTCAGGCGCACCTGGTGGGCGTCACCGGGGCGCCGGGGACGGGCAAATCCTCGCTTGTCAGCTGCCTGGCCAGGAATATCCGCGCCGTGCAGCAGCAAACAGTCGCGATCGTGGCGGTTGACCCGTCCAGCCCCTTCACCGGCGGCGCCATCCTGGGCGACCGCGTGCGCATGCGTGAACTGGCGGGTGACGCCGGGGTTTTTATACGGTCCATGGCTTCTCGCGGTGAGCTCGGCGGATTGGCGCGCACGACCGCCGGTGTGGTGCAGGTGCTGGATGCCGCGGGATTCGATTTCATCTTAATCGAAACTGTGGGAGCAGGGCAGAGCGAAGTGGATATCGCCCGCCTGGCGCACACGACCCTCGTGGTGGAATCGCCGGGATTGGGAGATGACATACAGGCGATCAAGGCTGGCATCCTTGAGATCGCGGATATCCTCGTCATCAACAAAGCAGACCTGCCCGGGGCTGAAAATACCGAGCGCGCACTGCGCGCCAACCTTGACCTGGGATATAACCTGCGTTTGAACCACGACAGCGCGCACAAGATGACGCTATCAGAGGTTGAAGAAAAAGCTCCCGGTTGGACCCCACCGATCATTAAGGCGGTCGCCACCCAGCACACCGGCATCGACGAGGTCATTACCGCTGTTCTCAGGCATCGTGATCATCTAAAAGAAACCGGGTTGTGGCAGCAGCGCGACCGAGAAAGGCTGCGAACAGAAGTCACCCACCTGTTGCAGGCAGAGTTAATGAGGCGCTGGCAGCGGTCAGTATCAGCACAAAGTTTTGAAAAAGTGCTTCAACTGGTGTTTGAGCGCAAGGTTTCACCCGGTGCTGCGATTGATTCATTAATAAATGGCTCTTATAATTAGATTTTACAAAACTAACGGCTTGTGAGGACACATGGAACGGACATTTATTAAAGACCTGCGGGGGAAGATTGATCAGACAGTAAAACTGCAAGGCTGGCTGCAGACCTTGAGGGATCAGAAAAAGATCCAGTTCCTCATTCTGCGCGACCCCACCGGTCTGGTACAGGTGGCGCATTGGAAACCCAACGATGAAGTTCTGGCGGAGAAAATCGCCGCTTTGGGTGCTGAAACCGCGCTCACCATCACCGGTAAAGTCATCGATAACCCGGTGGTCAAACTGAATCAACTCGAGGTGCAGCTGGAGTCGCTGGCGGTGGAAAACCAGGCGGAGAGTCCGCTGCCCTTCGACCCGTTCGCTGAAACCCTGCCCGCGCTGGATTACCGCCTGGATTGGCGTTACATGGACCTGCGGCGCCAGTACAATAATCTGCTCTTCCAGGTGCAAACCACCATGGAAATGGCAATGCGCGAATACTGGATGAAACATGATTTCATCGAAATCCATTCACCCAAGCTGATGGGTACGCCCAGCGAGAGCGGCGCGGAACTCTTCTCGCTAGATTATTTCGACCGCAAGGCATACCTGGCGCAATCCCCCCAGTTTTACAAGCAGATGGCCATGGCCGCCGGGTTTGAGCGCATCTTTGAGATCGGCCCGGTGTTCAGGGCTGATCCTTCCTTCACTGCCCGCCACATGACGGAATTCACTGGCGTGGACCTGGAAATCTCCTGGATCGATTCACATGAAGATGTGATGGCGTTCGAGGAAAACTGGCTGCAGTATGTCTACTCGAGGGTTAAAGAACTTCATGGCGAGGTGATCAAAGAGACTTTTGATGTCGACCTGGTGATACCCCGGGTGCCGTTCCCGCGCATCCCCATGCGCGAAGCAGTGGATATTCTGAAATCACGCGGTTATGTCATCCCGGCGGATAAGAAGGGGGATATTGACCCCGGCGGTGAACGCGAGATCGCCAGCTATGTAAAAGAAAAATATGACCACGATTTCGTGTTCCTGACGGACTGGCCGATCGGCGTGCGTCCTTTCTACCACATGCGCCTGGAGGGCAACGAGACCCTCACGCGCAGCTTTGACCTCATCGCCAACGGGCTTGAGATCACCACGGGCGCCCAGCGCGAGCACCGCCCGGATGTGCTGGCGAAGCAGGCTCTCGAAAAAGGGCTGCACATTGAACCCATCCAGTACTACATCGACTTCTTCCGCTTTGGCTGCCCGCCGCACGGCGGCTTTGGATTGGGGCTTTCGCGCCTGCTGATGGTGATGCTGAACCTTCCCAACATCCGTGAAGCGGTGTATATCTTCAGGGGACCTACGCGTTTGAACCCGTAAAGAATGAGAATGGAAGCGCAATGATACTTGGAGATGGAATCCGCCTGCGGGCGATCGAGCGAAGCGACATTCCGCGGTTTGTGCGCTGGTTGAACGATCCGGATGTGACCCAATTCCTTTTGATCTCATCTCCTCTTTCCACGGCGATGGAGGAAAATTGGTTTGAAAAGCAGCTGCAGGTTCCACCCGCTGAAGGGCAGGTACTTGCCATCGAAGTTCAGTCGGGTGAGGAATGGATGCCTGTGGGTAACGTTGGTCTTCACAATGTGGACTCGATCGGCCGCAGCGCCGAATTTGGCATCTTCATTGGCGAAAAGGCTTACTGGAACCAGGGTTGGGGAAAAAAAGCCACCAGGTTGATGTTGAAACACGGATTTGAAAACCTCAACCTGAACCGCATCTACCTGCATGTTTACGAAAACAACCCGCGCGCTGTTAAAGCGTACGAAACCGCCGGATTTGTGCGCGAGGGTGTTTTACGGCAGGCTGTCTTTAAGAATGGCCGTTACCTTGACCTGATCGTCATGTCCGTCTTGAGCAATGAATGGGTGAACTTGAAAGAAAAGTGAGGATGTATGCCTGTACTGTATTCTGCCCGTCATGAACGCATGAAATATGGAGATATCAAGCTTTACACCGGTACATCGTGCCCTGAGCTTGCCGGCCGCATCGCCACCCACATGGGATTGGAACTTTGCGACCGTGAGATCGTGCAATTTCCCAATGAGAACCTTTTTGTCCAGCTGCATTCGAGCGTCCGCGGCCAGGATTGTTACGCCATCCAGACCACCTCGGCGCCTGTGCACCGCAACCTGATGGAGTTATTGATCCTCATCCAGACCCTGCGGCTGGATTCCGCCGCCCGCGTGACCGCTGTGGTCCCCTACCTTTGTTACGCGCGTTCGGATAAGAAAGACCAGCCGCGTATTCCCATAACCGCGCGCCTGGTGGCGGATATGATCGAGGTGGCAGGTGCTGATCGTTACATGTTCCTTGATCTGCACGCCGGTCAGATCCAGGGTTTCTTCTCGATCCCGGGTGATGTTCTCACGGCTTTCTACATTCTGATCGATTATCTCAAGGCGAAAAAGCCGAAAATGAATCGGCCGGTGGTGGTGACCGCGGACCTTGGGTTTGCCAAGAAAGCGCGCAATTTTGCTGTTTCCATGGATGTACCGCTGGCTTTTATCGAAAAACGCCGCATCAGCAACGATTCCAAAGCCCAGGCGCTCACCATGATCGGTGATGTGCGCGACCGGGATGTGGTCATTGTCGATGATGAGGTGGATACCGGCGGTTCGATGATCCAGGCGGTGAGGCTCGCCAAAGAATGCGGCGCCAGGGATGTATACATGGTCTTCGTGCATCCTGTCTTCTCTTCCAACGCTGCTGAAAACCTCGCCGCGCTTCCTGTGACCGAGTTCATCACCACGGATACAATTCCCATTCCAGTGGCAAAAATGAAGAAATTTGGCAAGCGTATGACCGTCCTCTCCATCGCGCCTCTCCTTGGAGAGGTGATCCTGCGCGCCAACGAAGGCCGCAGCGTGGGAGAATTGTTCAACGAATAGTAACCCTGCCACAGGCCATGCCCGAATTACCTGAAGTTGAAACCATCGCCAGGTCACTGCGCAATGCGCCTAACCTGGCGTTTTCTCCATCCCCCGGCTTGAACAAACGGCCGGGGGTAATCGGCCGGACGGTTGCTGACGTTCAGGTGAACTGGCAGCGTTCCGTTGCTGAGCCGGATGCCCCGACCTTTTGTGAGCGTCTCAGCGGGCAGACCATCGCGGCGGTGAAGCGCAGGGCAAAGTTCCTGGTCTTTCAGCTTGATGGGGATTGGCTGCTGATCCACCTGCGCATGAGCGGCGATATCCGTGTGGAACCGCGCTCCGGGGTACCGCTTCAGGCGCACGACAGGGTCATCTTCAATTTCAAAGATGGCGCGCGCATGGTCTTCAATGACACGCGGAAATTCGGCCGGGTATGGCTGGTGGAAGATCCGGATTCAATCCTGGGTTGCCTGGGACCAGAACCCCTTTCAACAGCTCTGACGCCTGAAGTGTTCAGCCGATCTTTGCTTCAGCAGAAACGCGCGGTAAAAACCGTCCTTATGGATCAGAAGTTCCTGGCAGGGATGGGTAATATATACACCGATGAAGCCCTGCACCTGGCCCGCATCCACCCGTTGGAGAGGGCGTCATCACTTGAGCCCGGGCGGGCAGAGGGTTTACTTAGCGCGATCCGCGAGGTTCTGGAAGAAGGCATACGCCGTAACGGAGCCAGCATTGACTGGGTTTACCGGGGAGGTGATTTTCAAAACTACTTCCGTGTCTATCAGCGCACCGGAGAGAATTGCCCGGATTGCGGCACGAAGATCGAGCGGATTGTTGTCAGTCAGCGCGGCACCCATTTCTGTCCGACCTGTCAACCGCCCATGATCAAAGGATAAACAAATTTGTTGGGTTATTGCATTATTTTCATATTAATCGGATAATGTTTACGTCATTGGTTTTTTCATTTCATAAGGTCTTATTCTGAGGTGATCTAATGAGTGCACAAGTATCCACGCTTCTACTTCTTTTGGCGGCCCTCATAGGGTTATTCATCGGGCTTTTGCTTTCCAGTTTGTTTTCAGGCAAAGAAAGCAGGCAAAAGAACCAGCCTCCCCGCGAGATACAAAAGGAGGGTTACGGCGAGGTGGCCAGATTATGGTACTCGCCGGCTGCAAAGAAGGTCCTCACTGAAATGGATGGGGGTTTTTATAAGGGTTTTAGCGCGCTCAGTGTTGAGCAGCAAGCCAAGGTAAAGCGGCTGAGCAGCCTGTTAAATGACTGGACGGCGGCTGAACAGGCAGTAGAACCGCCTGTACTGGCAGCCCCGGTAATTGAGGAACGCTTCCAACCGGTTGCTGCTGCGCCAACCCTTGAATCTGACAAAATGAGCTACGAGCAGGATTTTGTTATTCCCGCTGCTGCCGCGGTGGCGCCCTTTGCGACCACTGGGGATGAGGACGCCGATGTGGTGAGCGTGCTGCAGCAATCACTGGAACCTGAAGAAGAGGAGGCGGGTTTTATTCCCTCGCCGGCGGCAGAATTCTCGATCACCCAGCAGATCAACGCCATCCTGCAGGACATCCTTTCCACCACCGAACTGGCGGATAAGGGCATCAAGCTGGAGGAAAACCCGGATCACGGCGTGGATGTGTTTGTCGGAGCCGAGAAGTACCCGGGGATTGAGGATGTCCCGTATCCGCAGGTGCGCACGCTGATCCATGAGGCGGTACTGCGCTGGGAGCAGGAGACTGATTCGCAGCAGCGCATAGATCAGTAAGGCTTTTGTAAAATTTACGGCCATCCTGCTAGTGGATGGCCGTTTTTGATTATAGATACTCTCTCAATTGCCGGGAGCGCCGCGGATGGCGCAGACGGCGCAGCGCTTTGCTTTCAATTTGCCTGATGCGTTCACGCGTGAGCCCGAACTTCTCTCCCACTTCTTCAAGCGTGTAATTGTGTCCATTTTCCAGGCCGAAGCGCAGGCGCAGGATGCGCGCTTCACGAGGAGGAAGGGTATCGAGTACTTCTTCGATCTTTTCACGCAGCAGCTTGGAATAGGCGCTCTGGATGGGGGTCGGCGTCATCTGGTCTTCTACGAACTGCCCCAGTTCAGAATCCTCTTCATCGTCGTTAATGGGGCTTTCTAATGAAAGCGGCAGCCAGCTGACGCGCAGCATCCATTCGACCTTTGAGGTGGTAGTGTCCATCCTTTCGGCCAGTTCATCGTTGGTCGGCAGGCGCCCCAACTGCTGCTCCATCTCATGTGTGAGCTTGTATAGCTGCCGGATGCGATCCACCATGTGCACCGGCACCCGGATGGTGCGCCCCTGGTCGGCGATGGAGCGGGTGATGGTCTGGCGGATCCACCAGGTGGCGTAAGTGGAGAAGCGGAATCCGCGGTGGTAATCGAATTTTTCCACCGCTTTCATCAGTCCGAGGTTGCCCTCCTGGATCAGGTCAAGGAAAGGAACACCCCGGCCGATGTACTTCTTGGCGACGCTCACCACCAGCCTGGTATTGGCTTTGATCAGGTGTTCTCGGGCCAGCAGGCCGTCTTCGACCTGCTGTTGCAGCCGATGCTTCTGCTGCGCCGGGCAGCCGCCGTTGGAGCGTTCCAGCTCACGTTTGCTTGAGCGGCCGTCTTCTATGCGGCGTGCGATATCCATCTCTTCATCAACCTTCAACAGCGGGACACGAGACATTTCCTTAAGATAGAGCCCTATGGTGTCGTCTGATGAAATGTTCTCAAGGTTTGAGGAGAAATCCATATCGGTTACCGGCGCGAAGACCTCCTGGTCAGTGATGTCGCTGTCATTTTCACCGTCCAGTATTTCAACGCCCCTGCGCCGCAGCGCTACCAGGACGGCTTCGATCCTCTCCGCGTCCTTGGTCACATCCGGGTAGAACTCCATCAAGTCTTCGGTTGTAAGGTACCCCTGTACGTCTGCTTTCTCCAACAATAGATTTAATACTTCTGCGCTCTTGGATCGTCTTCCGGGATTCGCCACCTGAGAGTCTCCTTTTGTTCGAAATTCTTGCCCCTTGCGCTTACAGAAATGGTTTACTCGATCTTAATCCTGGCCTGGTGTTCACAGGTTGAAGTATTCAAATTCTCACCGCACACAATGCATAAACCCTGGCAATCCGGTCTGCAAAGTGGTTTGATGGGGTTTTCCAGCATCAGGTATTCCCTGATAACCGGAGAGAGATCTACGTTCCCGTCTTCGGGAACATAAAGATTGGATTCGGTAAAGGTATGTGATTTGTAGGCGTAAACTTCGTTAAAATCGATTTCCAACAGCTGATCATAAGGTTCAAGGCAGCGCACACACTCCACCCGGGCAAATGCTTTAAATGCTCCTTCAAATAATAATCCCTGAGGGGTTCTGGAGATGTGAACGTGCCCTGAAAAATCATTGACATCCAGGTCGGGCGGCAAGTGCAGTTGGGGGTTATCAAAGTGAATATCACGATAACTCCCGATCGGCAGGTTGTTAAAGAATCCAACGTTAATTAGTAATGGGTAGCGTTGATTGGACACGGCACACAAGTATTTATCGGGATATAATCTTAACAACCAAGATTATAGCACTTTGACCTTCCGAAGTCAATTTATTATCATAATTATGATAAATATTACTAAAAATATACCCTTGCGGTTACTGCTGGCGACAACCAATAACGGTAAACTGCGTGAACTTCGATCGCTGCTGGCGGATCTGCCAATTCAATTGGCGACCACGAACGAAGTTGTTCCTGCCTTGCAGGTCGCAGAAACCGGTTCCACTTATGCAGAGAACGCGCTGCTTAAGGCGCTTGCCTACCAATCCGCGACCGGGCTGCCTGTTCTGGCAGATGATACCGGCCTTGAGGTTGAGGTGCTCGGCGGCGCGCCGGGCATACACTCAGCGCGCTTCTCTCCCCAACCAGGCGCCACGGATACTGACAGGCGCAGGCTGTTGTTAGACACATTGTTCGAGAAACCCCGCCCGTGGCTGGCGCGATTCCAATGCGCCGTCGCGGTCGCGGTACCCGGAACGGAACCGGAGATCTTTTATGGTTCTGTGTCAGGCGAGATCATCGACGAAGAGCGCGGGGATCATGGTTTTGGTTACGACCGTTTGTTCTGGATTCCCGCGGCAGGCAAGACCTTGGCGGAATTGGACCTTGATGAGAAGAATCGTTACAGCCACCGGGCGATCGCGGTAAAAGCCGCCATTCCTTATTTACTTCAAGAATTGTGAGTGATTTAGGATTCGTACTTTACGTTAATAAATACTGCTGTCTGTTGTTTAGCGTTCCACACAACCTTTGAAATACTTCCAGTGTCTATTGTTAATTCCATGTAATTTTTTATCGGAATGTCCATGGCGTAGGCCAAAGCAAGTCGAATAACTTCGCAATGCGAAACACAGACAATCTCATCATCGTCTGTGTGTATTTGATTCAGTGAAACAATACCTTCCACGATTCGGGATTGCGCCTGTTGAACAGATTCCCCTTTTGGAAAAGTGACAGATGCAGGGTCTCTTTGGAAGGATTGCCATAGTGGGTCTATAACTAATTCTTCACCCTTGCCCTGGTAAACTCCAAAATCGAGCTCTTTAAGAAAATCAACTGAATGAACTGGCAGGTTATGATTTGCCGCGATGATCGATGCTGTTTCCATGGTTCGTTCTAATGGACTTGCATATACCGAACGTATGGGAGAAGCCTTTAGATACCCTGATGCAAGTGATGCGTGATGAATACCTTCGTCATTTAAATGGATACCCGGGCGATAACCAGTAATCCTTTTTCCCGTATCGTCTGTTTTACCATGCCGGACCATGTAAATTATCGTCATTTTGTATTTTCAGGCGCTGCTTCCAACCCCAATGCCTGCGCCTGGGCTTTACGCCACATCGCCACCCGTTCAGCCGCCTGTTCTTCGTATCCCTGGTCGGAAGGTTCGTAGAAATGCTTCCCCAAAAGGTTATCGGGGAGGTACTGCTGCGGGGTAAAGTGCCCCGGGAATAAATGAGGGTACTGGTAACCCTGTCCGTGGCCGAACCCCCTGGCGTCGCGGTTGGAGTCCATCAGGTGTACGGGTACCGGTCCGGCGCCGTTCTGCTCGATCGATTCGCGCGCCGCGAAGTAGGCGCCCGCCGAATTTGACTTGGGAGCGGTAGCCAGGTACAACGTGGCTTCGACGATCGGGTAAATACCTTCGGGCATGCCGATATATTCGTATGCGTAGGCCGCTGCAGCCGCCACCTGGATGCCCTGCGGGTCAGCCAGGCCGATGTCCTCCCCGCTCAGAACGATCAACCGCCTTAAGATGAAGCGCGGGTCTTCGCCGGCCAGGATCATTTTCGCCAGCCAATACAGCGCGGCATCAGGATCTGAACCGCGCACCGATTTAATGAAGGCTGAGATCGTGTCATAATGCTCGTCGCCCATGCGGTCATACAGCAGCGCGCGTTTCTGTATGGATTCCTGGGCTACATCCAGCGTGATGTGGATCTCTCCGTCGCTATCCGCTGGTGTGGTCTCGACCGCCAGCTCGATGGCGTTCAACAGGTTGCGCGCGTCTCCGCCGGCGAGGTGCAGCAGGTGCTCCCTGGCTTTAACATCGAAGAAAACACGGCGTTTTCCGTAACCGTATTCTTCATCTTCCAGGGCGCGCTTGAAAATGACCGCCAGCTGTTCCTCCTTTAGCGGTTCAAGGCGGAAAATGCGTGAGCGCGAAACGAGGGCGGGAATGACATCAAAAAACGGGTTTTCGGTGGTGGCGCCGATGAGCGTGATCATCCCGGTCTCCACGTGCGGCAGCAGCGCGTCCTGCTGGGCTTTATTCCAGCGGTGAACTTCGTCCACGAAAAGAATGGTGCGGCGGTGGTAGAGCCGGCGCCTGTCAGTGGCTTCGCTGATCACCCTGCGCAGGTCTGCCACGCCGGCCAGCACCGCCGAGATATTCTCGAAATGCGCCTGTGTGTGCTGTGCGATCAGGCGAGCCAGGGTGGTTTTGCCGGTTCCGGGAGGGCCGGTGAAGATGATGGATGAAAAGAGCCTGTCCGCGATGATGGCGCGCCGCAGCAGTTTGCCTTCTCCGATGATGTGCTCCTGGCCTATGAATTCGTCCAGCGTACGCGGACGCAGCCTCGCTGCCAGGGGGGCTTCGTGTTCAAGGTTCTCGTTGAGCGCGTGATCAAACAGGTCCATGAGCTAATTGTAGCATGAAACCTGAATTATAGAACATAATTCCCATATGTATTGCATTAAGAGTTGAAAATCCTTACAATGTACTAGGACATTCACTGATAGGAGAATTCATGTCACCCCCTGATTTTGTAGAGTTCCTGTTGCAGGCCAAGAAGAACACTTACGCGTCCGGCATGCCCCCAAACGCTTCCTCGCGGCCGGGTTCACACGACCTTGTTTACCGGCAGGATCCATACCTCTATATTGACACATATCTCGGCGGATTTCATTTCATCGGCGAAGAAGCTGTGTGGCATGACGGTATCAATACTTGGGGGATGAACTATTACGGCAACATGCTGACACCCGAAATACCACCCGGTTTCAGTCAATTTCTCAAAACCGCGCTGCTGCTCACCCCGCTTGAGGCGCCTTTCCGCGGACCCGCGGAGTTTATCAGCGGTGATTTCCGCTATCAGTGCAGTTCAAGCGGAGATCTTTACCGGTTCGAAGGCCGGGAGGAGATCCAATACCGGCGTGCGGTGATCTACACATTGGTCTTTCACGGTGGTGAGATCCGCGATTGACCGGGAGATGAGGTCAAATGAGCGCTGATCAGCAGGCAGCGGTAGTGGTGATCGGGAACATTGGCATAGATACCAATGTCTTTCTGCAGGGTGATGTCATCGACCTCATCCACGAATCCAATTACACCTGCAACCTCGATACCATCGGGCAGGCGGGGGGATACGCCGGTATGGGTTATACCAGGCTGGGTATTCCGACGGCTTTTATTGGTTATATCGGCGCGGACCCGATGGGCGACCACATCCGGCGCACACTGGAACGGGAGGGGATCAACACCGGTGCGCTCTTCATGGATCCTCAGGGTACCAGCCGCAGCATCAACCTGGTGCTTTCTGATGGCTCACGCCGCAATTTTTATGATGGCAAGAGCCACATGGAGCTTGAACCGCCATTGGAAACCTGCCTTGAGGTGCTGCGCGGGGTCCGGCTGGCGCATTTCAACATCCCCAATTGGGCGCGTCAGCTGCTGCAGCCGACGCGGGAGCTTGGCGTTACGGTTGCCTGCGACCTGCAGGATGTAATGGACCCCGCTGACCCATACCGGCTGGATTTTGTACGGGCGGCGGATTACCTTTTCTTCTCGGCGGTTAACCATCCGCACCCCGCTTCTCATATTCACGCCTACCTGGATCTCAATCCCGGGTTGACCATTCTGGCGACGATGGGTGCCAGGGGCGTGGCATTGGGTGATTCCACGGGTATCAAAACCTACCCGGGGCTCGAACTGGATCTCCCAGTGGTGGATACCAGCGGGGCGGGAGACGCTTTCGCCTGCGGGTTCCTGGTGAGCCGGGTGCTGGATGGCAGGGACCTTGAGGAATCGGTGATGCACGGCCAGGTGTGCGCCAGGTACAAATGCGCCCAGCGTTCCACGTCGGAGAACATGATCACGCGTGAACTGCTGGACCACTTTGTTGAACACATGCGAATGTAGATCATTGCCATGGCGAAAAACGAAAGTGATCCTGAGCTGCCTGTCGCGATCTGCTGAACCTTCTGCAGGGTACTTGTTCGGTCGGGAGTACCTCGTAGAAGATTCTATAGGTACAGAGATGATCTCACTGCAAGAGGAGATAAGAGATTCGTTCGGGCGCGGACGATAGGGAGATCAGGGATCTCGTTTGTGGGTTGGGGCGGCACGGGCAAGGGTAATATGAACGAATTTGTCACGGTTCATGCGTTATCTGTTCTGAAAAAGACGGGAAGAATGAGCTGACTACGTTATGAAGATCCCGAACAAGGTAAGGTACATCAATAAAAAGTTCACCAACCGGCTGATGATGCTGATCGCCGGCCGCAAAGGCAGCCCCATCGGGGTCTTGCATCACACCGGACGCCGCAGCGGGAAGCGGTACTCCATTCCCATCCTGGCGGCGCCAACAACAGGCGGCTTTGCCTTTGCGCTGACCTATGGCGATCATGTGGATTGGTACCGCAATGTGCTGGCAACGGGTGGGGCAACGCTGACCTGGCGCGGACGGGATTACCAGCTGCGTTCGCCGCTCAGCATTTCCGCTGATATGGGAAGGATGTTCTTCCCGCAGCCCTGGCGCGCCCTGCTTTTTGTGATGCGTACTGCGGATTTCTTCTGCATGACGATCGAAGAGTAAGCATAAACCTCATCTTTCCCTCTCAAAATGCGCCATGATGGGCAGAACAGGCGCGCGAGCCAACCGGCAATAATTGAAACAGAGGGAATTCGCTTAATAGAACACTTGCTCCTTGACGGAGTCGGGGGGATTTGATATAAATGCCCTGTTCGCCGAGAGGCGAATTTTTAAAACCTTGTCTTAGCCAATAGGCTTTGGTATAATCTAGCACGCTCTTTTGCTATTTAACAATCGATGCGCCGACATAGCTCAATCGGCAGAGCAGCCGCCTTGTAAGCGGCAGGTTATGGGTTCGATTCCCATTGTCGGCTCAGTTACAGGTTAGCGAGTGGGTCTCATCCCCGCGGATGATCTCACTCTCGAGCCGGTAACGGCTCAACAACGGACGGTTACCCAAGTGGCCAAAGGGGACTGACTGTAAATCAGCTGGCAGACGCCTTCGGAGGTTCGAATCCTTCACCGTCCACTAGGCTGGGGCAGATACTCTACCAATCTGACCTCATCATCGGCAAGCCCTCATAGCTCAGTTGGTAGAGCGCGCCCTTGGTAAGGGCGAGGTCATGGGTTCAATTCCCATTGAGGGCTCTTAATGCCGGAACCAACAAAAGAAATGTGACCAAGGAGAGGAAACATGGCGAAGCAGAAGTTTGACAGGAGTAAACCGCATCTGAACGTAGGGACGATGGGACACATCGACCACGGGAAGACGACCTTGACAGCCGCGATCACGAAGTACTGCAAGTTCTTTGGGCGGGCTGAATACAAAGCGTACGATCAGATCGACAACGCGCCGGAAGAGAAAGCGCGCGGGATCACGATCAACATAGCGCATGTGGAGTACGAAACCGAGAACCGGCACTACGCGCACGTAGACATGCCCGGGCACCGTGACTACATCAAGAACATGATCACGGGCGCGGCGCAGGTAGACGGGGCGATCCTGGTGGTGGCAGCGCCTGACGGTGCGATGCCGCAGACGAAGGAACACGTGCTGTTGGCGCGGCAGGTGGAAGTGCCGAGCATCGTGGTGTTCCTGAACAAGACAGACCAGATGGACGATCCCGAACTGCTGGAGCTGGTGGAGATGGAACTGCGGGAGATGCTGACCGGGTACAAGTTCCCGGGCGACACGACCCCGATCGTGCGCGGCAGCGCGTTGAAAGCGCTGGAGAGCACGAGCACAGATCCAGACGCGCCGGAATACGCGTGCATCAAAGAGCTGCTGCGGGTGGTGGATGAGTACATCCCCGAGCCGGTGAGAGAAGTTGACAAGCCGTTCATGATGCCGGTGGAGGATGTGTTCTCGATCAAGGGACGCGGGACGGTGGTGACCGGCCGCGTGGACCGCGGCAGGATCAAGGTAGGGGAGCCGGTGGAGATCGTGGGTTTGCAGGAAAAGACGCGGAACTCGGTATGCACGGGAGTGGAGATGTTCCACAAACTGCTGGACGAGGGACAGGCTGGAGACAACCTGGGGCTGCTGTTGAGAGGCATCGAGCGCACGGATGTAGAGCGGGGCATGGTGATCGCCAAGCCGGGCAGCATCACACCGCACACCCAGTTCATGGCGGAAGTGTATATTTTGAAGCGTGAAGAAGGTGGGAGGCACAAGCCATTCTTCAGCGGGTATCGGCCGCAGTTCTACATTCGCACGATGGATGTGACGGGGTCGATCAAGCTGCCGGAAGGTGTAGAGATGGTCATGCCAGGAGATAATGTGACCATGGAATGCGACCTGATCATCCCGGTGGCGCTGGAGCAGGGGTCAACGTTCGCGATTCGTGAAGGTGGTCTGACGGTTGGCGCCGGCAGGATCACAAAAATTATTGCATAGGTAGAAAACATGGCAAAACAGAAAATTCGGATACGCTTAAAGGCCTACGATCATCGCGTTTTGGATCAATCCGCCAAGAGGATTGTCGAGACAGCTGAGCGGAGTGGCGCCCAGGTGGTGGGACCAGTTCCCCTGCCGACTCGCATTGAAAAATTTACAGTTCGGCGCTCATCGTTCATCGATAAAGACTCTCACGAGCACTTCGAGATCAGAACCCATAATCGGCTGATCGATGTGCTGGACCCTGATGCCAAAACCATCGACATGTTGATGCGTTTGAACATGCCGGCTGGTGTGGACATCGAGATCAAGATCTAAGACCTTACTGCGCTTCTGAACAATTATTTGTGCGGTAGATCACCTTAAAAATTAAAGAACCCCTTACATATACCGAAATATGCGGTATAATGTACAGGTTTTGGGCGAGAGCCCAGGCAGGCAATTCAAGAGCGGTTATTGTGAGCGCACCAGACAAAACCCGATAGTGCCGCAGCAAACTGCTGACTGAATTGTTCAGGGATGATGCAGCCAAGCCCAGGCTGACAGTCTCTACTATATATGTGAAGGAGAACAACTGAAATGTTTAAAGGGCTGATCGGAAAGAAAATCGGCATGACCCAGATTTTCGATGAAAATGGCGCGGCGCACCCTGTCACGCTTATCGAAGCTGGGCCGTGCTTCGTTACCCAGGTAAGAACTGCGCAAAAAGAGGGTTACTCTGCAGTGCAGCTGGGTTTCGAAGAGGTCAAACCCAGGCGTTTGGCTGGCGGTGAGTTGGGTCATTTGAAACGCAACAACCTTCCCCCGTTGAAATACCTGCGCGAATTCCGCGCCAAAGAGGTCCAGGTAGCTGAAGGCGATAAGATCGATGTGAGTCTGTTCGCAGTCGGCGAAAAAGTGGATGTCTCAGGTATCAGCAAGGGCAAGGGATTTGCGGGCGGTGTGAAGCGCTACCATTTCCGCGGCGGTCCAAAAACGCACGGTCAATCTGATCGTCTGCGCGCCCCGGGTTCACGCTCTTCAACCACCACACCTGGTCGAGTATTCAAAGGCGCGCGCGGTGCTGGTCATATGGGCAATGATGCTGTGACTGCGCAAAACCTGAAGGTCGTCCTGGTTGACGCAGAACGCAATGTCATCGGTGTCAACGGCTCTGTGCCGGGCGCACGCGGTGGCCTTGTTCTCATTAAAGAATCGCGGAAAGGTTAAGTCCGAGGTTTTTTATCCGTTTACCTGGACTAAGGGAGCTAATGACAATGGAAGTTGAAGTCTTAAACATGGAAGGTAAGAAGGTCAGCAAGGTGGAACTTCCGCCTGCGATCTTTGAAGCCCCTATCAATATTGATCTGATGCATCAGGCTTATGTGATGCAGATGGCGAATGCCCGCCTTGGAACCCACGAGACCAAGGTCAAGAGCGATGTTTCAGGCGGCGGCAGAAAACCATGGCGGCAAAAGGGTACAGGACGCGCACGCCAGGGTTCGACAAGGTCAGCCCAATGGAAAGGCGGCGGCAAGATCCACACCCCGCATATGCGTTCTTACGTTCAGAATATGCCCAAGAAGATGCGCCAGGCCGCTTTGCGTTCAGCACTCTCAGTCAAAGCAGCTGAATCGTCGATCATAGTGGTCGATGCGCTGAAGCTCAAGGAGCCCAAGACCCGCTTGATGGCGAGCGCTTTGGATATCCTGGCTGGTGAAGCCAGCGCCCTCGTTTTGATCCCCTCAACAGAATCCTACGAGGATGTGCTGCGCTCTACCAATAATATCCCTGATGCCAAGGTATTGAACGCCAATTACATCAACGTGCGCGACATCATGGTCTTTGAAAAAGTGATCATGCCGGTTGACGCGCTTGAGTTGATCAAGGCAAACCTGGGAGGAGTAGGAGAATAAGATGAGCACTATTTATGATGTCCTCCGCCGCCCGATCGTGACCGAAAAAACCAATTACATGGTCACCAAACTTCACCAGTACGTTTTTGAGGTGGCAGATGATGCCAACCGTACGATGGTGAAAGACGCGGTTGAAAAACTGTTCAATGTCAATGTTCTGCGGGTCAACATCATCAATGCACCGGCAAAAAGATCACGCCGCGCGCGCAGCCGAAGGCTATTGATCCGCAACGCTGAATTTAAAAAAGCGGTCGTCACGCTCAGTCCTGAAGACCGGATTCCCATCTTTGAAGGGGTGGAGTAATGGCTATCAAGGTATATAAACCAACAACACCCAGCCGGCGCGCGATGACCGGTTACAGCTTTGAAGAGATCACCAAGGATACTCCTGAACGCTCGTTGATCGTGATCCGTAAGGCGCACGCTGGCCGCAATAACGTTGGCCGCGTGACCGTACGCCACCAGGGCGGCGGCAGCAGGCAGTACATCCGCATCATCGATTTCAAGCGCGATAAGCGTGAGATCCCTGCCCGCGTGGCGGCGATCGAATATGATCCCAACCGCACAGCCAGGCTCGCGCTGCTCACTTACGCCGATGGCGAGAAACGCTACATCATTGCCCCGGTTGGTCTGAAAGTGAACGACACTGTCGTCGCAGGCGCTGCAGCTGAAGTGCGGCCAGGCAACAGCCTGCCCATCGCCAACATCCCTGTCGGTACCCTCGTGCACAATATTGAATTGAAAGAGGGCAAAGGCGGGCAGTTGGTGAGGTCAGCAGGGACCTCAGCCCAATTACTGGCAAAAGAAGGCGATTTTGCCCAGATCCGTATGCCATCAGGCGAGGTTCGCCTGGTACCCCAGAAGTGCTACGCGACCATCGGGCAGGTCGGCAATACAGACCACAGCAATATCAAGCTCGGCAAGGCCGGTAGAAAGCGTCACATGGGCATCAAACCCTCCGTCCGCGGCACAGCAATGAGCCCCCGCGACCATCCCCATGGTGGTGGCGAAGGACGCCAGCCGGTTGGTATGCCAGGACCCAAGAGTCCGTGGGGAAAACCCACCCGTGGGTACCGCACCCGCCGTAATAAGAGAACCGACCAGTACATTGTGCGCCGCCGCAACGCCGGCAATCGGTAATCGAAGCCACAGCGCTTAACCGAGAAGAAGGGACGAAAAAATGTCTAGATCGCTGAAAAAAGGGCCGTTCGTCGACCCGAAACTACTGAAGAAAATCGAAACCATGAACACCCGCAGTGAGAAGAAGGTCGTACGCACCTGGAGCAGGGCGAGCACCATCTTCCCGCAAATGGTGGGTCATACCATCGCTGTGCATGATGGCCGTCGCCATGTTCCCATTTACATTACAGAGAACATGGTGGGTCACCGTTTGGGCGAGTTTGCCCCCACGCGCCACTTCCGGGGACACATGTCCGATAAATCGACCGGAGCGAAGTAATTATGGCTACAGATATTCGCGCAGAACTAAAAAATTGTGGTGTCTCCGCTCAGAAGACTCGCCTGGTCATAGATCTGATCCGTGGCAAGCCGGCAGTAGAAGCAATGACCACGCTGAAATTCACCAACAAAGTGGCCGCGAGGCATGTGGGTAGATTGCTTGCTTCCGCAGTGGCGAACGCTGAAGAGAACTACGGCGTCAACCGTGATGACCTTGTGGTTTACCAGATCAGTGCTGATGACGCTCCAATCCGCAAGTGGCGCAGTTTTGGTGCCCGCGGACGCTTCAAGCCGTTGTTGAGACGCTCCTCTCATATCACCGTCGTGCTGCGAGAGAAAGAATAGAGACCAGAAGGACGGCAGGGCAACCTCCGTCTGACTGAAAAAGGACACCAGGAGAAATTATGGGTCGAAAAGTACATCCAATTGGTTTTCGTCTTGGAATCAACCAGCCCTGGGAAGGGCGCTGGTACGCCGAGGGATCTGAATACCGCACGCAGCTTCACCAGGACCTGGTCATCCGCAGGATGATCCAGAAGGAAGGTGATAAAGCCGGGATCTCGATGGTAGAGATCGAGCGGTTCCCGGGTAAAGTGAAGGTCGTGGTGCATACCGCGAAACCCGGCATCCTCATCGGCCGCAAGGGTGATTCAGTAAAAAAGATCCGCACTGATCTTGAAGCCCTGACCGGCAAGAAGATCGATCTTGAGATCAAAGAGATCAAAGCCCCGGATTGCGATGCTTACTTGGTCGCCAAGAACATTGCAGGGCAGATCGAACGCCGTGTAAGCTACCGCCGCGCCATGAAACGCGCGCTGCAGCAGGCCATCCGCCAGGGTGCTGAGGGCATCAAGGTTTCGGTATCCGGCCGTTTGAGCGGTGCTGAAATGGCTCGTATCGTGTGGCTGCGCGAAGGGCGGGTTCCGCTGCAGACGCTGCGCGCAGATATCGATTTTGCCCGCGCTGAAGCACTGACCACCTACGGCAGGATCGGTGTTAAGGTCTGGGTTTATAAAGGCGAAGTCATCCCCGGTGTTGAGGAGAAAGCTGAATCCACCGAGGGTGTGTACGTTAGTGAGTAGATTCTAAGCCCGGAATTTTCCCGGGTATTGTGAAAGAGGTAGCAGCTATGTTGATGCCAAAACGTGTTAAATGGCGCAAAGTGATGCGCGGTCGTATGACCGGTAAAGCGCAGCGTGGTGCTGATATGATCGTCGGCGAGTACGCGCTCCAGGCACTTGAACCTGGTTGGGTGACCGCCCGGCAGATCGAGGCCGCCCGCCGTACCATCGTGCATTCAATGAAACGCCATGGCAAGGTGTGGATCCGGATTTTCCCTGATAAACCCTACACACACCGCCCGCCCGAAACCCGTATGGGTAAAGGCAAAGGCAATGTGGAGTACTATGTCGCGGTTGTAAAACCTGGCAGGATCATGTTTGAGATCAGCGGTCTGGATCGTGAAGAAGCGATCCACGCTTTGAACCAGGCTGGTTATAAATTCTCGATCAAAACGAAAATTCTGGCCCGCGGCCAGGAAGCCGGGGAGGGTCTATGAAAACCTCAGAGCTCCGCTTGCTGTCCACAGAAGAAATAAAAACCAAACTCGCCGATACTCGTAACGAGTTGATGAACTTCCGGTTTCAGCTGGTGACAGGTCAGTTGACTGACACCAGCCGGTTGAAAGCCACCCGGCGTCAGATAGCATTGTACGAGACGATTTTACGCGAACGCGAGCAAGGCAAGAAACTGGAAGGTGCAAAATGAATCAACGACGTCGATTGACCGGGATCGTAACAAGCAACAAGATGATGAAGACCGTGGTTGTGGAAGTTGCCCGTACCTACAAACACCCTCTTTATCACAAGGTTGTTCACGCCCGCCAGAAAATTAAAGCCCACGATGAACTGGGCTGCGCCATCGGTGATAAGGTGATGGTCGTGGAGTGCTCTCCAATTTCCAAGGAGAAAACCTGGATGGTTCAGTCGGTCATTAAGCGCGAAGGCAAGACGCTTGATGTGGCTGAGGAGGCGGTTGAATGATCCAGCAGGAATCTCGTATTAAGGTAGCCGACAACACTGGTGCCCGTGAACTTCTGGTCATCCAGGTGGTTGGCGGTTCAAGACGTAAATATGGCGGTGTCGGTGATATCGTTATCGCAACCGTCAAATCCGCCGCCCCCCAGGGTTCGGTGAAGAAGAGCGAAATCGTCAAGGCGGTTATTGTCCGCACCTCAAAGGAATGGCGCCGCGAAGACGGTTCCTCGATCCGTTTTGATGACAACGCCGCGGTGATCCTGGATGTTGATGGTCAGAATCCGAAGGGTACACGCATCTTCGGTCCTGTGGCGCGTGAACTTCGCGAACGGGGCTACATGAAGATCGTCTCTCTGGCACCTGAAGTACTTTAACAGAGAGATAGGAGCGATTAGATGAAAGTAAAAATTCGTAAAGGTGATCAGGTCGAAGTAATCAGCGGCACCATCGACGACAAAGGGAAGCGCGGTGAAGTGATTAAAGTGCTCCCTGATGAGAACCGCGTGGTCGTGCAAGGTGTGAACACACGCACCAAGCACCAGCGACAGGTTCAATCGCAGGGTCGCACAGTCAATCCGGGTATTGTGCGCTTTGAAGCACCGCTCAGCATTTCCAACGTGGCGATCGTGTGCAAGAAATGCAACAAAGCCACACGCGTCGCATTGGTCCGTGAAGGCGATAAGACAAAGCGTCAATGCAAGGAATGCGGCGCATTGATCGATGAATAAGCCGTTTGGGAGAGGGTTCTAATGAATGTAATGAAAGAACGTTATCTAAAAGAAGTCTCACCGGCCTTGATGAAATCACTCGGTCTGTCCAATGTGATGCAGATACCGAGGATCAAGAAGGTGGTCATCAACATCGGTATGGGCGAGGCCATGGATAATCCCAAAGCCCTCGATGCCGCTGTGCAGGATCTTGGAGCAATCACGGGTCAAAAGCCGGTGATCACCAAAGCCCGCAAAAGCATCGCCAACTTCAAACTTCGCGAAGGACGCGCGATCGGTACTGCCGTCACACTGCGCGGAGATAAGATGTGGGCTTTCCTCGACCGGTTAATGAACATCGTTCTCCCCCGTGTGCGCGATTTCCGCGGTGTTCCGTCTGAATCTTTTGACGGTAGAGGAAATTACACGCTGGGTTTGCGGGAACAGATCATTTTCCCTGAGATCGAGTATGACAAAGTCGATAAAGTTCGTGGTATGGAAATTACCATTGTAACTACCGCACCATCTGATGATCAGGCCGCAGCACTGCTGCAAATGCTTGGCATGCCTTTCAGGAAGGAATAGTATGGCTAAGAAATGCATGGAATATCGTGAATTAAGACGGGAACATCCCAATCAGGTGCGCAACCGCTGTAAACGCTGCGGTAGACCGCGCGGTTACCTGCGGCGCTTCGGTTTATGCCGCATTTGCTTCAGAGAGCTGGCTCTCGAAGGTGAGATCCCCGGCGTGACCAAGTCATCCTGGTAATGCCAATTCGGAGGAAGAAACATGAGTGTAAACGATCCAATTGCTGATATGTTGACCCGTATCCGGAATGGCGTCATCGGCAGCCAGTCCGTGGTTGCCATGCCTCACTCTAAGGTTAAGGCGGAAATCGCCCGAATCTTGAAGGAGGAAGGTTTCATTGAAGGATATGAAGTAGTTGAAGGCGATAAAGCCGGTATGCAAACCTTGCGCGTGAAGATCAAGTACGTTGGTGAGCGCCGCGAAAAAACCGCTGTGATCACCGGCTTAGAGCGCATCAGCCGACCCGGCCGCCGCATCTACAGTAAAAAACAAGACATCCCCTGGGTTCTGGCAGGGATGGGTATCGCAATCCTGTCCACCCCAAAGGGTGTAATGACCGGGCAGAGAGCCCGCCAGCTTGGTATTGGCGGCGAAATCCTCTGCAAGGTTTGGTAACCCCTTGGGATGAAGGAGGATAGATATCGTGTCACGTATAGGTAAATTACCAATCAGGATCCCTGATTCAGTCCAGGTCGATATTAATGGCAGCGAAGTGGCTGTAAAAGGACCGAAGGGTGAAATGAAACGCCAGTTTTCACCCGAGATCTCCATCACTCAAGAAGATGGCCAGCTGCTGGTCAAACGTAATTCTGACCTGGCCCCGGTGAGAGCGCTGCATGGCACTACGCGTGCCATCTTAAGCAACATGGTCACCGGTGTGTCGACCGGTTTCACCACCGAACTTGAAGTTGATGGTGTGGGATACCGCGTTGAAATGGAAGGTGAGAAACTGGTGCTTTTTGTCGGTTATTCTCATCCTTTCAAAATTGACCCTCCAAAAGGAGTCAATTTCGAAATTGACAGCAAGACTCGTTTAGTGAAGATAAACGGTTCCGATAAAGAGGTTATTGGCCAGCTGGCGAATGACATCATCAAGATCAGACCGCCTGAACCCTACCTGGGCAAAGGTATCCGCTACAAGGGTCAGAAGATCCGCCGTAAAGCCGGTAAAGCCGGTAAGGCGAAGTCATAAAGCAGGTGAGGGACTATGGCAAAAAATAATCGCACAGAAGCAAGAATTCACAGGCACCGCCGCGTACGCAAGTACATCAGCGGTACTGAATCCCGACCCCGCCTCAGCGTTTTCCGCAGCCTGGCCGAGATCTACGCCCAGGTGATCGATGACCAGGCAGGTGTTACCCTGGCTGCTGCCTCGAGCATTGACCATGAACTGCGCAGCAAGACGGACGCCAAGAAGAAACTGGACCAGGCGAAACTTGTGGGCGAGCTGGTTGCCAAACGCGCTAAAGACAAGGGCATCACGCAGGTTGTGTTTGACCGTGGCGGTTTCAGATTCAGCGGCCGTGTTAAAGCGCTGGCAGACGCAGCTCGTGAAGCCGGGCTTGAGTTTTAGGGTAAAAGGAAGAGATAGAGGGCTCATTTTATGGATATGATGGATTATCAACCCCTGGAAACACAGTTTGATGAACGGGTGATCGAGATCGCCAGAGTCGCGAAAGTGGTCAAGGGTGGTCGCCGCTTCCAGTTCAGAGTCACTGTTGTTGTCGGTGATAATAATGGCAAAATCGGCATCGGTATTGGCAAAGCCAACGCGGTGCCTGATGCGATGCGCAAAGCCACAGAGCGCGCTCACAAAAACATCCGCAAAGTAACGCTAACCGGCACGACCATCCCGCATGAAGTGTATGGCCGCACCGCTGGAGCAGTGGTACTGCTCAAACCCGCTTCAGCGGGTACAGGTGTTATCGCGGCTGGCGGTGTTCGCGCAGTTCTTGAAGCAGTCGGTGTGCACGACATCCTGACCAAATCACTTGGCAGCGCCAATGTATTGAACGTGGTCAAAGCCACTTTCGACGCCCTAGCTCAGTTGAAATCCCCCGAAACTGAGGCAGCCCGCCGCGGAAAACCCGTTAAAGAGCTGATGCCTTACTGGGAACGGAGGAAGAATGCCTAAGAAAAAGGATGCTGTGAAGAAACTGCGCATCACATTAGTGAAAAGCGCCATCGGTTACTCAGAAACGCACAAAGCCACCATCCGCGCGCTGGGACTCCGCCGCATGAACCAGACTGTCGAGCAGGCTGATTCACCGGTGATCCGCGGTATGCTGATGAAGGTCAATCATCTTGTGAAAATTGAAGAGCAGGAAGTCAAATGAAATTACACGATCTAATGCCAAACGAAGGGGCAAAAAAGACCCCAAAGCGTAAAGGTCATGGTATTTCTGCGGGTCAGGGTAAAACCGCCGGCCGTGGTACCAAAGGCCTTGGCGCACGCGCGGGATCAGGTGGAAACCTCTACCGCCAGGGCGGCAACCTGCCGTTTTTCCGCCGCCTTCCATTCATCCGTGGCGAAGGGTTTACCCCTCCCAACCGGGTGGAATACAACGAAATCAACCTGGACCAGCTGGAGCGTTTCGAGGCGGGCAGTGTTATTTCCCGGGAAACGCTGCATGAAAATGGTCTGCTCCACAAAGCCGGCAACCCCGTCGCGCTGCTGGGTCGAGGCGATGTGAAAGTTGCGCTCACCGTGCAGGTGCAGCGGATTTCGAAGTCAGCCCAAGCGAAGATAGAAGCGGCTGGCGGCAAAGTTGAAATTGTCGCCTGAACGCCATTCCAAGGAGTGATGAATGAAGCGATCCGCCTGGCGTTATCTATGGACGTCTGAAGACATCAGGAAAAAGTTACTGATCACCGTGCTGCTGCTGGTGATCTACAGGCTGGCAGCCAACATCCCGGTTCCCGGTATCAACCGCGAGGTCATCCGTTCAATTTCTGAAATGGGTGGACCTGGCGCTTCGTTGTTCAATCTGCTCGACCTGTTATCAGGCGGTACAATATCGAATTTTTCCATCCTGGCGATGGGAGTGTATCCCTACATCACAGCGCAAATTATCATCCAGCTGCTCGTTCCCATCATCCCGGCGCTTGACCGCAGGCTGAAAGATAACCCCCGGGAAGGCCGTTCATTGATGGAAAAATGGACCACAATGCTCACCATTCCCATGGCGTTCCTTTCTGCCATCGGCCAGGTGAACATCTTCAATTCCATGGTCCAGACAGGCAGCGTGCTAACCACGCCATTCGGGTTCACCGGCGCTTCGCTGCTGCCTACTGTTACGCTGCTGGTAAGTATGGTTGCGGGTACCATGTTTGGTATCTGGCTGGGTCAACTGATCTCTGAATTCGGTATCCCCAACCAGGGACTTTCGCTGATCATCTTTGCGGGTATTATCTCCAATATTCCATCCAACCTGCTTGGAATCCTGGCGGATAAAGAGAACGGCTGGTGGGTACTGATCATCATCCTGGTGCTGCTTGCGCTTACCATCTTTGCCATTGTTTATGTGCAGCAGGGAAGACGCAATGTACCGGTCCTGTTCCCCGGAAGGCGTATTGGCAACCGTATGTCGATGCCTGTAAGGAGCAACCTGCCGCTCATGGTCAACATGGCAGGTATGATCCCGCTGATCTTTGCCCAGACCTTCCTTTCCTTCCCGGCGCTGATCGCCAGTTACTTTATCGCCGGAAAGACCGAAGGCTTCTGGTACGGGGTCTACTCATTGTTCAGCGGTACCGGCTGGTTTTACCCGGTCATCTTCTTTGTCCTGGTTGTAGCGTTCACATTCTTCTACACGGATGTGCTTTTCACGCAGCAGAACTACGGCGATACCCTCAAAAAGCAGGGCGCGCAGATCCCCGGTGTTGTGCGCGGTGGCCCCACACAGAAGTACCTCACCAAAGTTCAGCGCCGCATCACCTTCCCGGGCGCGTTCTTCCTGGGTTTTGTAGCGGTTCTGCCTTACATAATCGGCACGATCCTGCCCATCGCCAGGGCGAGCGCCTTTGTGATCTCAGCTGCGGGTCTTTTGATCGTGGTCGGTGTGGTGCGTGATACCTTCACCATCATCGAAACCGAGCTTAAAGTTCACGGTTACGACGAAAGCATTATCAAAGGTTAAGATGGCAAAGTACATCGTTCTCCTCGGACCTCCGGGCGCCGGAAAAGGCACGCAAGCCCAGCTCATCGCTGAAAAGTATGGGCTGGTGCACGTTTCCTCCGGCGACCTGTTCAGGGAGAACTTCAAGAACGAAACCGAGCTGGGCAAACTGGCGCAGACTTTCATGAAACGCGGCGAACTGGTACCTGACGATGTGACCATCGCTATGATAAGTGAAAGACTTGGCAGGCCAGATTGTGAAAAAGGCGCGCTTCTGGACGGTTTCCCGCGCACACCCGCGCAGGCGCAAGCCCTGGCCAGGATGTTAAAGGAATTCAACGCTGCGGTCAGTATCGTTCCTTATATTGCTGTGGCAGAAGAGATCCTGGTGGAACGCCTGGGTGGTCGCTGGACCTGCCGCAAGAATGGGCATGTATTTCACGCGAAGTTCAATCCACCTGCAGTGACCGGGGTATGTGATTTTGATGGCTCAGATCTGTACCAGCGGGATGATGATCTGCCCGCCACTGTAAAAAACCGCATCAAGGTTTACCAGGAGCAGACTGCTCCATTGATTACCTACTACCGTGAAAACGGTTTACTGGTTGAAGTTGATGGGACGCAACCTATCGACAAAGTAACAACTGATCTTTTACAAGCGATCGAGAAAGCCGCGTAGATGTCCTGGGATCGTCAAATCACCATAAAAACCCCCCAGGAGATAACCATAATGCGTGAGGCCGGCAGGATCAATGCTGAAGCCCTGGCAGCCGCGCGCGCACTGGTGCGCCCTGGTGTGACGACAGCCGACCTGAACGCCGCAGCCGAAGAAGTGCTGCACCGGTATGGATGCTACAGCCCTTTTAAAGGCTACCCTGGTCCTTACCCGTATCCTGCCAGCACCAATGTGAGTGTGAACCACGAGATGGTGCACGGTATCCCCGGCAAACGCAAGCTGAACGAAGGGGATATCGTTTCGGTGGATTGCGGAACGGTATACGAGGGGTATGTTGGAGATGCGGCTTTCACTGAAGTTGTTGGCGAAGTGAGTGACGAAGCCAAACGTCTGGTGGTTGCCACTGAAGGTGCCCTGTTCGCGGGGATTACGCAAATGGTGGCAGGAAATCACCTGGGTGATGTTTCAGCCGCCATCCAGGCTTATGCCGAGAGCCGGGGTTTTCATGTCACCCGTGAGTACACCGGTCATGGTGTGGGCAGGGCGATGCACGAAGGCCCTCAGGCACCCAACTACGGCACTGCCGGCAGAGGCCTGGTGCTTCGGCCGGGGATGACGATCGCGCTGGAACCGATGCTGCTTGTGGGCACGCCTCATACAAGGGTGCTGCCTGACCAGTGGACGGTTTCTTCAGCGGATGGCTCGTTGACCGCCCACTTTGAACACACGGTGGCGGTAACAGAGAATGGACCTTTGATCCTTACTACGCAGGGAGACGGGTCAATTCTGGACGGAAAGTGGAAGTAGTAGTAAAATTGAAAATTCGGATTAAGAACGAGAGCGAGGAGTACGTATTATGAAAGTATCACCATCCATTCGCAAACGTTGTGCGAAATGCAAAATCGTGAGACGCAGCGGTATCCTGTATATCATTTGCGAAAATCCTAAGCACAAGCAGCGACAAGGGTAGAGGAACATATGGCGAGAATTGAAGGCATTGATCTTCCGCGTAACAAGCGGGTCGAAGTAGGCCTGACCTACATTTTTGGCATTGGTCCAACCAGATCACGCGAGATCCTGCAATCCACGCAGGTCAACCCTGATACCAGGATCAAAGATTTAACCGAAAACGAAGTTGCGGCTCTTCGCGAATTTATCTCGAAGAATTATAAAGTCGAAGGTGATCTGCGCCGTGAAGTGCAGATGAACATCAAAAGGCTTATTGAAATTGGTTGTTACCGCGGTTTGCGGCACCGCCGCAGCCTGCCGGCTCATGGACAACGCACGCGCACAAACGCCCGTACCGCCAAGGGTCCCAAGAAGACCGTTGCCGGCCGCGGACGCCGTCGTGGAGCAGCAAAGAAGTAATCTGCAGTAGAACCCGGTTGGGTGGGGTGCCTTCTCCCCCCGCGGCAGCCCGGCCAGGATCGAGAGCAGAAATTTAAAGGATCTAGAAAAAGGTAAACGAGGAATTATGGCTCAAAATGTTCGCTCAACGCGTCGTACAAGCACGACCCGCAAAGCCAAACGAACCTTGTCATCAGCACAGGTGCATATTTTCGCGTCGTTCAACAACACGATCGTGACCGTAACTGATCAACAGGGGAATTCACTTTGCTGGGGCAGCGCTGGTTCGGCCGGTTTCAAAGGTTCCCGCAAGAGCACACCTTTCGCAGCCCGACTTGCGGCTGAACAGGCGATCAAGGCAGCGCAAAACATGGGTGTCCAGGAAGTGGACATGATCATCAAAGGACCGGGACCCGGCAGGGAATCCGCCATCCGCGCAGTCCAATCCCTGGGTTTAAAAGTGCGCTCGATCACGGATATCACCCCGGTACCCCACAACGGTTGCCGGCCTCCGAAAAAACGCCGCGTGTAATCTAAAGGAGAAGGTTAAGATATGGCTAAATATACAGGTCCGGTTTGTAAACTTTGCCGGCGTGAAGGTGAAAAATTATTCTTAAAGGGAAGCCGTTGTTTCTCGCCCAAGTGTTCGTTTGAGAAACGCGGTTTTGTCCCGGGTCAGCACGGTCGAACCCGCCAGGGACGTACTGAACGTGAATCAGATTACGCCCGGCAGTTACGCGCCAAACAGCGCGCCCGCCGTGTTTACGGCATGATGGAGCGCCCTTTCAGGCGCTACTATCAGATCGCGCTGCGGACACGCGGCCTCTCGGGTTTAAACCTGCTGCGGACGCTTGAAACCCGCCTTGATAATGTGGTCTATCGTTTGGGTTACGCTGAAAACCGTGCCCAGGCCAGGCAGCTTGTCAATCACGGTCACTTCACGCTCAACGGCCGCCGTGGCGATATTCCCTCGATGCTGGTAAAACCCGGCGACACTGTTGCGGTAAAAGAAACCTCACTCAAGCTCGAATTCTTTAAAGAGCTTGCTGATCTGGCTGAAAAAAGATTGTGCCCCGTCTGGATGGACAGGGATATCAAGAAACTTTCCGGTCGTGTGCTCAGGCTTCCAGAACGTTCAGAGATCGAAGGCAGCTTGAACGAACAGTTGATCGTTGAGTATTACTCACGCTGAGGCTGGCAAACAGGATGATTGGATACAAACGAGTATCGGAAAGGGTGTAGTATGTGCGCTTTAATTAATATGGTCACACCCAAGATCGAACGCGAGGCAGAAGCCCGCAATTACGGAAAATTCGTCATCGCTCCACTGGAGAGAGGTTTTGGCGACACGCTCGGGAATTCCCTGCGCCGTGTGCTGCTCTCCTCACTCGATGGCGCGGCGATCACTTCCATGCGCGTTTCTGATGTAACGCATGAATTTGTCGACATCCCGGGAGTACGGGAAGATGTCATCCAGGTGATCCTGCAGGTGAAACAGATCCGCATGATCCTTCATGAAGGTGACTCTGCCCACTTGCACCTGGACGTTCGCGGTGAAGGTGTGGTTACAGCGGCAGATCTGCAGGCGCCGGCGGAAGTGGAGATCGTTAACCCCGAGCTATACCTCTTCAGTGTCGACGATGCCAAGACTAAACTGGATATTGACTTCACTGTTGAACGCGGACGCGGTTATTCACCGGCGACTGACCGCAGCGGCAAGCTGCCCATTGGTGAACTACCGGTGGACGCGATCTACAGCCCGGTGAAACGAGTGAACTTCACGGTCGGCTCCGCCCGTGTCGGCCAGAGCACCAATTATGACCGCCTCATCCTTGAGATCTGGACGGATGGCGCCATCACACCTGAGAAAGCGCTGGCTTCCTCCTCCAAGATCATAATCGATCACCTAAAGATGATCTCCGGCGTGAGTGAAGAGAGCATTCTTCTCGGACCTGAAAAGGAAGTGACAGGCAGCCACCTTACCAGCGAGGCTGCTGAAACCCCGATCGAAAACCTGGACCTTACCGTGCGCGTCTTTAACTCGCTCAAACGGACTGGGGTAAAATCGGTCGGTGATGTACTGGAATTACTGGATAAAGGCGAAGAAGCTGTCATGTCGATCCGGAACTTTGGCGAGAAAAGCCTGGATGAGCTCCGTGAGAAGATGAAAGAAAAAGGCTTCATGCCGGATGAAAAAGAGTTGGAGTAGGTAGAGATGCGCCATCAGATTGCAGGTTCAAAATTAGGACGCCAAAAAGACCAGCGCGCCGGCTTACGCCGCACGATGGTAAAACAATTGTTTGAACATGAACGAATTCAAACCACACATGCCAAAGCGTTGTTCATCCGAGGAGAAGCGGAACGATTGATCACGCTGGCGCGCCGCAGCGGCAGCGGAACAGATGCTGAAAAAGTGCACGCGCGCAGGCTGGCAGCCGCCCGGTTGGGCTCGGCCGCTATGGTCAGGAAATTGTTCGATGAGATCGCTCCGCGGTATGAAAACCGCAACGGCGGTTATACACGAATCTACAAACTTGGACCCCGCCTCGGTGATTCCGCCGAGATGGTTCAGATCGAGCTTGTTGAAGAATAATCCTTCCGGTTCTCCGGTTGGATTCGAATGGCACTTTACAAACTTATTCTCGCATACGACGGTACTGATTTTTCCGGGTTTCAACGCCAGGGAAAAACCCGAACTGTCCAGGTGGTCGTTGAGAACGTTCTAAAAGAGCTGGGTTGGCAGCAGCCTGCCCTGTTCTTCGCAGGACGCACCGATGCAGGTGTTCACGCCTCCGGACAGGTGGTTTCTATCTCGCTGGATTGGCAACACTCATCTGCTGATCTGCTGAACGCGTTGAATGCCCGGTTACCGGGTGATGTCTCAGTTATTGAGGTATCGCCGGCTGAAGCTGAGTTCCACCCCCGTTATGACGCTTCAAGCCGAAAGTACCATTACCGCCTGTATCACTCGCCTATGCGCCATCCTCTGCTGGATCGCTACGCCTGGAGGATCTGGCCTGAACTGGACCAGACCAGGCTTGAGCGGGCGGCGCGGATTATTATCGGCAGGCATGATTTTTCTGCCTTTGGCAGAGCGATGAAAAAAGGCAGCAGCACGATACGGCAGGTATTTGCCAGCAGCTGGGTGAAAACCCTGGAGGGTTGGCAATACGAGGTCGAAGCGAACGCTTTTCTGTATCACATGGTCCGGCGCCTGGTGTATGTGCAGGTACAGGCAGCCAGGAACAGCATCGACCTGGATGAAATCCAAGCGGCGCTACAAGAAGGCCGCACACTAAAACCGGGTCTGGCACCTGCCCACGGGCTTTCGCTGGTGGATGTGCGCTACGCTGGTTTGAGACATGAAAATTGCGAGGATGAAAAAAATTAATTGATGGTCGGGTAAAAAATCCGGCCAATGGAGATGAGAGAGTGGACAAAACTTACGTCCTAAAAGGAAAACAGGAACCTGAATGGCTGTTGGTGGATGCAACTGGTCAGGGTGTGGGGCGCCTTGCGACCCAGATTGCGGCTTACCTGCTTGGCAAGCACAAACCAACCTTCACCCCCGGTGTGGATATGGGTGATGTGGTGGTTGTGATAAACGCATCGCAGTTGGATATCAGCCAGAAAAGGCTCGATGAAAAGAATTACTACAAACACTCCAACTACCCCGGTGGATTGAAGACCGTGGTGATGAGAGACCAGATGAAGAATCACCCGGATCGTGTGATCACTTCAGCAGTATGGGGTATGCTTCCCCATAACCGCATGGGACGCTCTTTATTGAAACGTCTCAAAGTGTACGCCGGCACCGAACATCCGCATGCCGCACAGAACCCGAAACCGGTTGCTTAAAGGAGCAGGAACAACATGTCGATTCAGTATTTTGAAGGTGTTGGACGCCGCAAGGAAAGTACCGCCCGTGTACGTCTGATGAGCGGCAGCGGAAAATTCACTGTAAATGACCGGCCGGTCGAAGAATATTTTCCCCGCACTGGTGATATCGAAGCCATCCTCGGCCCGCTTTCAGCGGCTGAGCAGGATCGCGCAACTTTCGATATCACTGTCAACGTGCGTGGCGGCGGCGTTAGCGGGCAGACCGATTCTGTTCAATTGGGATTGGCTCGCGCACTGGTGAAATTGAACTCAGAAAATACCGCATTGCTGCGCAAAGGCGGCTTCCTTACCAGGGATCCCCGAGTAAAAGAACGCAAGAAACCGGGTCTCAAGCGGGCGCGCAAGGCACCTACTTACACCAAACGTTAAACCTCGCCAGGATTTCATCCTGACATGGATGAGATACGGTCATCAGGTGGCGCCAGGACAACAGCGATCGAATATGATCCGGTCCGATGCCCGAATGATGACCGTGTCTTTCTTTATTGAGGGATTATGAGTGATCTCATTATTGAAAAACTGATTGTGCTGGGGATGGGGGCGGAAACACCCGCCATCATCTTGAATTCTGACAGCAAAGGTTTGGTTGCTGCAAGAGACAGGACCACAGCTGATAAGTTGTCTGCGAACGGTATTGAAAAGGTTGTGCTGATCGGTGAGAAGATCACGTTGGCTGAAGGTGCTCCTGATTGGCAGGATCAGCTTAGAAGTGTGATCCCGTTATCGCGTGAAAAGTTATTTGTGTACTATGTCACACCCATGCAGCCGTTGGGTCTCGATCTGTTCGCGGCCGAACTTGCGCGGCTATCCAATCGTGTGGAGTGGATGAACGGCACGGCGGTAACTACTGATCTGCCGACGCTCGCAGATGAAAATCTCGAGGGCGCATTACAGACGGTTGATGTGCTGGCGCTCCTTGAGAACGACTACCCTGTATTTTCGCCCGCATTACCTGTATTGATCCATATCGCAGGTGTAAAAGTAAATAAAGACAGATTCAGCAGAATGCTTGTACAGGTTTACCCGCCTGATCACACCATCTTTGCCTTGAGCGCCAGGCTGGACTCAAAACTGCCATGGCGCGGCATTGAACTAACCAGCCTTGTTTCATGTATTGACTTTGTGAGTGTCCTCTACATCCCTCCCGTTGCCACTGATTCCTCCCTCGAAAGCTTTATGCAGGTGATCGCGCGGCTGCGCGCGCCTGATGGCTGCCCCTGGGACAGGAAACAAACCCACAACAGCCTGCGCCCGTACCTGTTGGAAGAGGCATACGAAGCGCTTGAACAACTGGACAATAACAATATGGAAGGGCTGAGAGAGGAACTGGGCGACCTGCTGCTTCAGATCGCGCTGCATTCCCAGATCGCTTCAGAAACGAACTCGTTTACCATCACCCAGGTGTTGCAGCAGATCAATCGAAAGATCGTTTCCCGCCATCCGCATGTTTTTGGTGAGGTCTATGTCAATGACGATAAGGATGTGGTGCAGAACTGGGAAAAGCTCAAGGAAATTGAGCGTGCCGGTAACGGCAAGGCGGAAGGAAACGGCCTTCTGGATGGCATCCCGCAGATCCTGCCCGCGTTATCGCAGGCGCAATCCATACAGGAACGCGCTGCCCGGGTCGGATTCGACTGGCCTGAAATTACTCCGGTTCTCGCCAAGGTGCTGGAGGAATTACAGGAGGTCAACGATGCGCGGGATGAACGGGAGCGCGCGCATGAGTTGGGTGATCTGCTGTTCGCGGTGGTCAACCTGGTGCGCTGGTACAAGGTTGACGCGGAATCCGCGCTGCGTTATACCAATACCAAGTTCCGTAGGCGTTTTGCTCACATTGAGGCCGAAGCCAAAAAGGCAGGCAGGGAGCTGCAGAAAATGACCCTTGAGGAGATGGACGCGCTCTGGGAAGCTTCGAAGAAGCTCGATGAACACTGATACGCGCGG